>Ga0073928_10001422_pt1 | contig 46418 bp, 45 predicted proteins | sample PaiPotPPA55metaG_FD_76969 | JGI IMG/M metagenome (GOLD analysis project Ga0073928, IMG submission 76969) | Iron sulfur acid spring bacterial and archeal communities from Banff, Canada, to study Microbial Dark Matter (Phase II) - Paint Pots PPA... ...
AGATTTTTGCTCACTGGCAAGCTGAAGCAATTCGATTCAAAAGGTGATCCAACTCACATTTATCCGGTGCTGCTAAATTCGCTTCACAAGATTCTTCCCAGATACCGTCTCGCAATAGTCACCAAATGGTCTTATCCAGCAAACGGCGGAAGCATTACGTCGCGCCCAATCGTAAAGGTCGCTGCTAGCGTTCTCGGGCTGATACTGCCGAACGATGACCCCGGAGACATGCTTTGTCTGATGATCCAGAGAGACCCTGAATGGACAGGAAAAGCGGAGCGGTATTGAAGATTCTTATCTCTTCGCACGCGTTCCTGCCCAATATCGGCGGTATCGAAAACGTATCGGTGATGCTAGCCGAGCAGTTCGTACAAGCGGGACATAAAGTAAAGTTGATTACGCAGAGCGTCGGAGCCGACGATTTATCTCTTCCATATCCCGTAATTCGTCGTCCCCAGTCGCGCACTCTACTCAATCTCCTCCGTTGGTGCGATGTTTATTTCCATAACAACATTAGCTTACGGACTGCCTGGCCACTCCTGTTCGTGCAGCGGCCATGGATCGTTACTCATCAGACGTGGGTTCCGTCCGCCAGTGCTCGCGGATTGGCCGGCCGATTGAAGCGTTATGTATTCGCCCAATCCATTAATATTTCGATTAGCACCGCGATTGCTGCTGAGCTTCCTACGCCTTCCGTCGTAATCGGGAACCCCTATGACAGCCTCGTATTTCGCGAACTTCCCGACGTTCCAAAAGATCGTGACCTCGTGTTTTGTGGGCGCCTGGTCGCCGACAAGGGCGCGGACATTCTTTTGAAGGCGCTCGGTATTCTTGAGCGCATCGGCCTTTATCCCAAATTGAGCATCATCGGCGCCGGACCGGAGGAGAGCAACCTGCGCTCGATGACACGCGCGCTGGGACTCCAGGGCCAAATTACCTTTGAAGGAAAAAAAAGCGGTCACGAGCTGGCGCAGCGCCTCAATGCTCACCGGATCATGGTCGTTCCATCGATCTGGCGAGAACCTTTCGGCATCGTCGCGTTGGAGGGTCTCGCCAGCGGTTGTGTGGTCGTCGGTTCGGCAGACGGCGGCCTCAAGGAGGCTATCGGTCCATGCGGCGTTACCTATCCTAACGGCGACGCTGAGGCGCTCGCGGCGTTGATCGAGGGCTTACTTCGTTCACCGGAGTTATGTGCGGGCTATCGTGCCAATGCGGCTGCGCATCTTAGCGCTTACACTAAGACCGCGGTCGCGGAAAAGTATCTGCATATTTTCGCCGCGGCGGCCCCACAGCAGGCTCGCGCACGAGTGTCTGCGAAGGGCGCATCCGAAACGGAGGTCGTTTACGACCTCAAGCATTGAAAGACCGTGAACGCGCAGACCGTAGCTGAACCCTTTGCGACGGCACGATCGGCCGGCGGTCTTACCCTCTTGTCGCTGGCGAGTCCGATCACGGGCCTCGCAGTAGAGATGGCGATAGCACTTCACTTCGGCACCACGGCCACGGCGGACGCCTATCGTGTCGCCCTTGCAATTGTATTTATCGGGCAACAGTTCTTCATGGGTACGCTTTTCCCGAATATTTTTGTTCCCCTGTTTGCGGAATACCGGTCGCGCGGTGAAGAGGCTGATGCCTGGAACGCTGCGATCTCGCTCGTTGGCCTGTTGCTCGTTCCGACGATCCTGGTCTCGTTGGCGATATTCGCGTGGCCGGCACGGATCGCGTCTCTGCTCGCGCCCGGTCTTGCTCCGCTGGCGCGGGAGCGAGCCATTTTTTTCATTCGCTGGTTCGCGCTGAGCCTGGTTCCGGGGATGCTTACTGGCGCCGCTCTTGGACTACTCTATTCATATCGGACCTTTTGGACTTCTCCCGCCGGACAGATTCTTGCCAACGTCGCCATGGCGGGTCTCATCATGTCCTTGGCGCGCCTGCTCGGTTCGGCAACTTTGGTGGTGGGTACTTTAGCGGGCGTTGCCAGCCTTCTCATCGTACAAATCCCCGGCCTCGGGCCAGTCATCCGACGCGTACGGGGCCAGCTCCGGTTAAGAATCGATGCTCGGCAACCGGGCGTGCGCCAGGGATTAAGGCTCGTAGCTCCGCTTAGTTGGTCAACTGTGACCGGGCATTTCAATGCTATCATCGTTAACTGGGCACTATCGGACACGCCGGTCGGCACCATCGCGGCCCTAGGCTATGCGGGCAAAGCGCAGCGACTGGTGCTGACCCTGCCCGGCGTGCTGGCCACCGTTTTGTTCCCAAAATTTGCCGATCTTACATCGCTAACGTCGCGAGAAGAATTGTGCGCGCTCTGCACCAAGGCGGTGCGAATGGCGCTCTTTATCGCGATGCCGATCGGCTGCGCCCTCATAGTCCTTCGTCAACCGGTCATCTCGCTTCTTTTCGAGCGCGGCGCCTTCTCATCTACCGCAACGGTAAAAGTTGCGAGGCTGTTCGCCATGCTGATTCTGCTGATGCCCGCTGCGGTCGCCAGCGCTTACTTCATCAAGGTTCTCTATGCCCTCCAGGAGATGTGGTGGCCGGCCGTGGATCATGCTGCATGCCTCGTATTGCAGTTGTTGACAATCCCTCCCGCGGCACGTCACTTCGGTGCCGAGGGCGTCGCGATCGCGCTCGTCGGCATTTGGTGGTTCGGCACCGGTTTTCATGTCGCCGTCCTCCACTGGAAGTATCGAGCAGTCAGGGTCGGCGAACTAACCGGCTTTTTCTTGACGACTGCGTTCTATGGCGCAATTGCTGCCTATGTCGGGGACATCGTGAGTTCGGCCCTGTTTCGCGCGGACTCGGCCGGTAGCAGCCTCGGGTTGCTTATATTGGCCGCAAGCGGGTTACTTTCGGTCGGGATGTTCTACCTGCTGGCTGTTCTCATGCGCTCGCCCGAAGCGCTTGAATGCACGCGCTACATGCGGTGGCAAAGCGCACCATTGCTGCGGATCGTGCGTCGCACGGTTCTCGGGTAAGTCTGGCGTCTCGCAGCCGGGAGCCTGATGGTCGAGCTATTCGACCTTATTCATGAACGAACAAACGCTGCAGTACTTCGTTAGTTCGCCCGATCGGGTGTCGGGGCACGAAGGCTCCGATCGCCTGCGCTGGGCGATCTTAAACGGGGACTACGACCGTGAAGGAGGGGTTTCCGACTACACGCGGCAGGTTGCAGCCGCCCTCGCGGCGGCAGGCGACGAGGTCACGGTGTGCGCTCCACTGAAACATCACGGGCAAACTGGTAACGCTAATTATAGGCTGGCGGGGATACGAAGGAAATTCGGCGTGCTCTCGCTGCGCGATCTTGACCGGGCATTGACTTCGCTCCGGCCCGACCGGGTCCTCATCCAATACGTGCCGCAAAGCTACGGCTGGCATGGAATGAACCTCCCCTTCTGTCTTTGGCTCTTCGCGCGGCGCCGCCGCTACCATATTTCGGTGATGTTTCACGAAGTCGCGGTCGTGATGAACCGCGGGAAGCCGCTTCGTCATAACGCTCTCGCGATCGTGACGCACCTAATGGCGGCCTTGGCAGCGCGCTCGGCGACTCAGATCTTCGTCAGTATCCCGGCATGGGAAAAATGGTTACAATCATTGCGATGTTCGCAACCGATCACTTGGCTACCAATTCCTACTAATATCCCGGTGACCGGTGACCTCGATGCGATAGCGAACGCTAAGAGATCTTACACCCAGGATGGCAAACTGTTGGTCGGGCATTTTAGTATGTATGGCGCCCACATCCCGGAAACTCGCATCGCCCTGCTGTCGCTTATCTTGCAGGGCCGAGGTTTGATCTTGTTGCTCCTGGGCCACGGAAGCCAGATTTTGCGGGAGCGCCTTATCGCTGCACAACCCGGACTCGCCTCCTTCATTCACGCGACTGGTACCCTGTCACCGGGCGATCTTTCAAATCAGCTCAGCGCCTGTGATTTGATGTTCCAGCCCTATCCTGACGGTATTTCCACGCGGCGTGGGAGCGCGATGGCATGCCTGTCGCATGCACTTCCGGTCATTACGACCATCGGACACTTAACGGAGTCGCTATGGAGAGAGCGCGGCGCGGTTCTGTTATCGCCAGTCGATGACCCCGAACATCTCGCTGTCCAGACCAGATTATTACTCAATGATGCGGCCGAGCGCAGCCGGCTCAGCGCTGCTGGCAAAGCCTTATATGAAGATCGCTTCGCGTTACCCCACACAATTGATGCGCTCCGCCTTACCACGGAGAATAATTCTCAGGTCAGTTGTGAAATATGAGGTGATCGATCGCTGATCTTTAGCACCGTTCGAACGAGCAACCTCGGGCAACTGGCTGCGCGACGGACAGCATCTTGGGTTCGCGCATGATTCACATGTTTAACTGGTCCAATATCGACCATCGCTCAGCGATGGGGCGGCTTCTGCGTCTGCCAGCGCGTGTACTACCGGCGAGCACGGTGATGAGCATAAGGCGCAGCCCAGCACGGGGAATGAAATGGATTGCCGCAAGCTCAATCCATGGCTGCTGGCTCGGTACGTATGAGCTTGATAAACAGGTTGCGCTTGAACGATTCGTGAAACCTGGCATGAGAATCTATGACATCGGTGCGCAAGCGGGCTTTTATACTTTGTTTTTCTCGCGGCTTGTAGGCGACCGCGGGCGGGTATTTGCCTTCGAACCGTGTCCGTACGAAGCGCGGTTCCTCTTGGATCACGTGCGAATGAATGAGCTCGCCAACGTTCGCACCATTCTAGCGGCGGTCGCGGATCACGTTGGACTGGTGCCGATGTCCACGGACCGGGGTATGACTCAGAACAGGATCCATGACAGCTCTGACACGCCGCTATTAGTTCCTTCCCTTAATCTGGATAGTTTGGCTCCGCCGTCGCCCGATCTTGTCAAGATGGATGTAGAAGGCGCGGAGTCCCTGGTGCTCAGCGGAGCACCTAGGATGCTTCGTGAAGCGCGGCCGGTGGTCTTCGTGGCGCTGCATGGCGAGCAACAACGCGAAATCTGCGCCACGCTCCTCAGGCAAGCTGGATACACGATTTACGGTCTCGACGGCGCTCTGCTCAAGGGCGCCATCGCCGTTGACGAAATCTACGCCCTGCCGCTTATCAATTAAAGGGACATAACTCATTAAATGCCTTACAGCTCGGCAGCGCACGATACTGCATACCGGTTAACCGACGAAGACTTGCGGGCGCTGGCTCAGCACGACCTCGCGGAAATTCATCGCAAGCGAATCGTAAAGCTGATTTTTCTCGTCTATTGGCTTGTGATTTTCAACGGCGCGCTGCGCAAATGGGTGCTGCCGCCCTTTCAGAAGGAAATCTATTTCATCGGGGATCCAGTCGTTCTGCTCATCTATTGGCTAAGCATTCGGTACCGCTTCTTCAAACACTCATTGATCGTCATGACCATTACGATAGCAGTCGCGTGGCTGTGCGTGATGGAGGTCATGTACCACATGGGTGTCGATCAGATCGATCTGCTGCTGACCGGCTCCGGCTTGCGCAGTTATTTCCTCTACATCCCTTTGGCGCTGCTCATAGCAGAGACCTTTGAGCGTGCTGATCTTGAACGCCTCGTCAGGCAGACCCTGCTGCTCGCCATACCGATCGCGATCATTTCAGTCATCCAGAGCCGGTCGGCGGCGGGTTCAATGATCAATGCCGGTATTGCCCACGAGGGGGAATTCCGGGTGACTCCCCTGTCGGTGGGCGAGGGTATGCTGCGCACCACCGGAACCTTTACTTCCAATATCGGACAGGGGATGTTCGTCGGTAGTATTGTGGCGATGCTGCTCTGGGTTTGGACACTACCCGCCGACCGCCGGCCCTTAAAAGGCATAACGCTTATGGCCGTTACGGGCGCTGTGTTGGCGAATGTCGCGGTGAGTGGCCAGCGTACGATTTTCGTCCTCGTGATTCTGATCTTATGCACCGCCGTCATCGCTGCAGTGCTGATGAAAGAGGTTGGAAATTCCTGGGATGTCCTAAAGTCGTGCGCGATCATCGGTGTTATTGGAGTCTTCGTTGGGCCTGTCCTGTTTCCAGCTCAGCTTCACGCATTGAGTGTGCGCAGCGCGGGGAGCGCTGCAAACGACGATCCTTATAGCTTTGGCCTCGTGAATCGCGCGCTCGGCGATTTCGTCAGCTTCGAGGACTATCTCGACTCCACCCCGCTTGCTGGCTTCGGAATCGGACAAACTTCCAACGCCGCTTCTATGCTGAATCGATCCACCGTCGGTTGGTCTGAGAATGAATGGCAGAGACATGTCCAGGAACTTGGACCCATCGTTGGATTGATCACGATCTTTTTGCGCATCGCGCTGGTTTTGTGGATGGGTGGCAGCGCGTGCGTCGCCGCGCGGAGACACGACGATGCACTCGCCCTCCTATTGTTCGGGTTTATCGGAATCGTGGTTCTATATTTCCCTGTGACCTCGCAGGGGACCGTGACCGGCTACGCCTGGATCTTCGCCGGCTTCTGTATGGCGGCAAATAAGTCTCCAAAGACCGGGTGGGCACTGCGAGATTAACGGCAAATTAATCACAAAACCGAGTGTGCCCCTTTTTAAGTTAAACGTCGCGGTATGCGGCAGATTTCACTTCCACAATTACGTCCGCTATCTTGACCAGGCGGGCGTTCTGAACCGTTTTTATTATTCCCACAAACGGTCCACGGACGCGGCAACCTTAGAAATCCATAGCGACCGCGCGATTAACCTCTGGGCCAAGGAATACCTTGTCCACCTTCATGGAAAGCTAACGAAGGGGCGCCTGCTTGCGAAGTTTAGCCCCTTCTACTCAGACCTTTGGCAGCTGGGGGCGTTACGCCGATGGGACCGGTGCGACATTCTTCATCTGATGCAGCATGGAACAGGACTTTCGTTGATTCGACGCGCAAAGGACGAAGGCGCCACGGTAATCGCCGAACCGGTAAATCAGCATCCGCTTGTTATGAACGCGATCTTGAACGAGGAGGCTGAACGGCTCGGTCTAAGAAGAACGGCACAACTGTATACGGCGCAGGAGCGTCAAATCGAAGAATCGCTCGCTTCAGATTTTCTGTTGACGCCGTCGCGCATCGTGCGCGATTCATTTGTTGATCGCGGCTATCACACGAGTCGGACGGCGGTGTTGCCGTATGGTGTGGATTTGAATCGCTTCCATCCGGGAGCCAGACAGGACAAGCCGGACAAAACATTCAGGGTAATTTGCGTCGGTGCGATATCGCCGCGTAAGGGGCAGGTGTACCTGCTCGAGACGTGGAAGAGACTCAATTTACCCAATGCCGAGCTTCTCCTGATTGGCTCGATATCTCATGAGATGACTTCGATTCTGCATCGCTACGACGGATTATATCGGCACATTCCGTTCGTTCCAAACCACGAACTATTTGAGTATTACAGTCGTTCGTCGGTCTTTGTACTTCCAAGTCTAGAGGATGGATGCAGCGTCGCATGCGCGGAAGCTATGGCCTGCGGACTACCGGTCATAACAACGTCAAATAATGGCGCATCGGACATTATCGATCACGGGAAAGACGGTTTCGTGGTAGCTGCCCGCTCTCCGGAAGCCATCGCCGAGCAAATCGAAGTACTCTATCGGGATCGAGAATTGCGCCAAGCCATGTCCATGGCCGCGCTTGCTAAGGCGCGCCATGAATTAGGCTGGGATAGATACGCTAAACGACTTTGCGATTTTTATCTCGCTGTGCTGGAGCACAATGGGCAGGCCCGAAGTCCGGGACAAGACCAGACCGCAAAGGCATCATGAACGACTCCTTTGACGATCACTTTTCCGATGACCGCAAATCAATATATCGCAACCGAATTTACCTCCATTATGTCAACTCGAGATCTGAGGCGCTCGCGCCCACCAGTCTCAATGGGTTACAGCCGCGCATCCCTTACCTGAAAAGACTGATTCGCGATCACTTTCCTGCGGATCACAACGCGGCGATCGTTGATCTCGGCTGCGGCCACGGAGCCCTGATGCATGTCGCGCGTCAGGCCGGATACTGCAATATTTTCGGCATTGATCGGTCCTCTGAACAGGTCGCCTCGGCAAGGAGTCTCGGGATCGATGGGGTGCGCGAGGGCGATTTAACGGAGGCGATTTCAACAATGCCCGCCGAATCGAGCGACGTCGTAATCACATTCGACGTGATCGAGCACTTTCGCAAAGATGAATTGATAGATTTCGTTGATCAGGTATATCGCGTACTACGCTCCGGCGGAAGTTGGATAATACATATTCCAAATGCGGAGTCACCATTCGGTGCCAGGATCCGATATTCGGACTTTACTCACGAAGGCGCGTTTACCCGAGTATCGATCCGCCAGCTTTTGCTTTCGTCGAGGTTTGTCAGGGTGGATTGCTATGAGGACACTCCCGTTCCACACGGTATCAAGAGTTCGATTCGTTGGGTTTTGTGGAAGGTGATCCGAGGGTTATTGCGCCTTTGGCTCGCGATCGAGTGTGGCGAATCCGGACGCGACGCCATCTTCAGCCAGAACCTTCTCTCCGTGGCAGTAAAGTAGTGGTTTCGAAGATCTTTTGATAAAATCGTGAAGATACTTCTGGTGGGCAATTATGAACGCGATGGCCAAAAAAGCATGGTCAGATATTGCTCCATGCTAGAATCGCTACTGCGATCCGCGGGCCAAGAAGTGTCGGTCATTCGCCCTACTCCCCAACTAGGCCGCTTTGGAAACGCGCACCGAGGATCCGGCAAATGGCTCGGCTATGCCGATAAGTTTGTGCTATTTCGCGCACGCCTAAGAGCCGCGGCCGCCGCGACGGACGTGGTGCACATCTGCGATCATTCTAACTCGATGTACGCCAGGTATCTCGAAGGGATTCCTCACGTCGTGACGTGCCACGATCTGATTGCGGTCCGCCAAGCTCGCGGTGAATTCACTGGTATGCGCACGAGATGGACCGGCAGACGATATCAGGAAATGATAATTAACGGCCTAAGACGTGCGCGACACGTCGTCTGCGATTCGGAAAACACAAGGGCGGATTTGTTGCGTATCGCTGGCATTCCTGCCGAAAGAACTTCGGTGGTCTACATCGCGATGAATTATCCCTATGCGCCGCTAAACCATACGGAGCGGATTGCGCGCCTCGAAGATCTCGGTATCGCATCCGGCGAAAGATTTCTGCTCCACGTCGGTTCTGGATCCTGGTACAAGAATCAGTCCGGAGTGATTCGGATTTTCCATCATCTCACTCGCACCGTTCAAGCCCGCGACATGAGGCTTGTGGTAATCTGTAATGTGTGGCAGCCACTTCTGCAGAAAATGGTTGATGACTACCGCCTCAGCGGCAGGGTGAGTGTGCATTTCAATCTTGAAGCGGAAGATCTGCGTGCGCTCTATTCGGGGGCGACGGCACTATTGTTCCCATCATTATGCGAGGGCTTCGGCTGGCCGATAATCGAGGCACAAGCTTGTGGCTGTCCGGTGTTTACAAGTAATCGCGCACCAATGACTGAAGTCGGCGGAAATGGCGCGGTTTACATCGATCCTGAGGATCCGGTCGAAGCCGCCAAAATTATCGTCGATAGCTTACCGCGCGCGCAAAGAATGCGGGAAGCAGGCTTTACAAATAATCGACGGTTTACCTCAGACCAAATGGTAGATGGCTACCTGAACATCTACGCATCGGCGATGGATCGCGACTCAAGCACCAATCGCCAATTTCGGAGAGAAGCCCGCAGTCAAGATTGCGAAGGGAAGCGCGGAATCGAAGCAAATACCGCGACTAGCTAGAAATGCTGTCGTCGAACGGCACCCATGCGTTTAGCTTATCTGGTTACCCATCCGATTCAGTATCAGGCTCCTTTGCTACGCCGAATCGCTCGCGAACCAGACATCGATCTCAAGGTATTCTTCGCAAGCGACTTGTCGATCCGAAGCTTCTTCGACACTTCTTTCGAACAGGCCATTGAATGGGACGTACCATTACTCGAAGGATATGAATCCGAATTTCTGCCTGCGGTCGGAAGAAAGGGAAGAATTTCGTTCTGGCGGCCAATGAATTACGGACTCGCCTCGCGGCTGAAGGCAGGGCGTTTTGACGCGCTTTGGATTCATGGCTATATGCGGTGGCATCACTGGATTGCGATGGCGGGAGCTAAGCGGCTCGGGATAAAAGTTCTGGTTCGGGATGAAGCAACCCCTATCAGCAGGCCACGCGGGACTCTGAAGCAGGGTTCAAAGAGGATATTTTTTGCCTGGTTGCAACGAACCGCAGATTGTTTCCTCGCAATCGGATCGCTAAACGGTCACTACTATCGGCAGCACGGCCTCCCAGACGATCGCGTATTCATGATGCCCTATACGGTCGATAACGCATTCTTTCAGGCTCGCACAGCCGAATTCGCGAGTCAGCGCGAAATATTCCGCTCTGCCCTCGGGCTGGAGCATGGCCGTCCCATAATCCTGTATGCCGGCAAGTTGATCCGCCGCAAGCGGCCTCATGATCTCTTGCAGGCCTATCGGCAACTGTCGCCGGATTCCCGAGCCGAGCCGCGCCCCTACCTGCTGTATGTTGGCGATGGAGAAATGCGTCGCGCCCTTGAGGAGGCGGCAGCCGCGACTGGATGGAAGTCTATCAAATTTCAGGGCTTCAAAAACCAGACCGAAATAGCGGCTTTTTATGACCTATGCGATCTTTTCGTGATGCCCTCGGAAACGGAGGCTTGGGGACTGGTAGTAAACGAAGCGATGAATGCGGGCCGTACGGTGATTGTGAGTGATCGCGTCGGCTGCGGACCCGATTTGGTCCACAATGGCGAGAATGGATTTATCTTCAAGGCTGGAGATGTCGCCGATTTATCGCGAGTCTTAAAAGAAGCGTTCGCTTCCCCAGATCGTTGCACCTACATGGGCCGCCGAAGTTTGGCACTCATTAATCGTTGGAGTTTCGAGGAAGATGTTGTCGGGTTGCGTGCGGCGTTGGCTATATAGTATGCGGCTCGATGACATTCGCGATCGTTTTCATCCCCTTTATCACTTGCGGCGCTACCCCCTCAGTCGAAAACTGCTGAGCACAGTGGACATTCCAATTTGGGCGAAGCTTCCGGGCGTGAGTTGGAAGGTGAGAGTGCGATTCATACGTCATGCGAGCTTATTCATGCTATCCAGTGGGGCCGAGCCTGGTATCCTCACACTCTTTCGATTGATCCAAAGGCAAATCGGAATTCGGTCGTTCTGGGATGTCGGCGCGAACTTGGGCTATTATAGTTGGATCATTAAGAGCGCGGACTCGAAATCACAGGTTCGCATGTTTGAACCGGAGACCGAAAACCTATCATTGATTCGAGCAACCATAAGTCGCCTGGGTCTGGAGGACATCATCGTGCGCGACGTCGCAGTGAGCGACACTTCTGGCCAGCGGTGCTTTATGCGCGACCAGGTGTCAGGTACCACGGGTGGCATCGCCGAAAGCGGGAATACCTTTTCGCAAACCCATTGGAACGTGACCGGAGAGGCTCAGACAATGTGTACGGTGTCGCTCGACGCAGAGCGCGCTAATAGCCGGGCCGCGGATCTAATCAAAATTGATGTCGAAGGGCACGAAGAAGCGGTGATCCGGGGCGCGCAGCAGACCATCCGCAACGATCAACCTATCCTGATTTTTGAGTGCTTTCATGGTGGAAACGAGATCGCTGATTTCCTCGGCTCCCTTGGGTATTGGATTGGAAATGCCGAGAACCTCGAAGATGACCGCAAAAATGCCTGCAACTTTCTCGCCCTGCCGACAAGACATCGTAGCAAACTCGACACCATGAGAAGATGCTCAACGGAAGAAATCTTATTAGCTGCGTCGAGCCGGGAACCGCGGAAAGTATCTGCAAACGGCATCAATTGACTTGACGTGCGAATCCTTCACCTTATAGCCAACTTGTCCGCTTCGACCGGTGGTCCTGCCGAAGCTTGTCTGGGTCTCTGCCGGCAACTCGTAACGCGAGGGCATGACGTCTCGATTTACACGACGACTTTTGGCGAGCGCGAGACCGGACAAGCAAAGGCGGCTCGCCCTCTAGATGTCCCAGTTTATGACGGCGGCGTCGAAATCCGATTCTTCGCTGGGGTTGGTCGTGGAGTCTACCAGTGGTCCCCTTCCTTGTTCCGCGCCCTCTATCGGAAGCTACCGAAGGTAGACATAGTACACATCCATTCGATCTACCTGTTTCACTCCACCGTTGGAACGTATCTATGTCGCCGTTTCCGCGTGCCCTACATCATCAAACCGCACGGAACTCTGGATCCGTATATGCGCCAGAGACATCGTGTACGTAAGTGGCTCCACGAGATGATCGTCGAGAGGCTGAGTTTCCGGTATGCCGCTGCGATCCAGTTCACGGCGGCTCAAGAGATGGCGCTGGCAACCGGATCCCGGATTGGCAAGCGGCTATTTGAACACACGGTCGGTACCATCGTCCCTAATGGCGTCGTGATTCCGGAGGCGTTCGAGCCTTCAACCTTTGGAACGGATACCGAGGGCCTGATAAATCGCTTTCCGGAACTCCGCAGTAAGCGGATAGTACTTTTTTTAGGTCGTATAAATTTTAAAAAAGGGCTTGACATCCTTTCGACATCTTTCGCCCGATTGTGCAGACAACGAGATGACGTGCATCTGCTCATCGCCGGGCCAGACAGTGAAGGCTACGGGCGACGCGTGAAAGAGTGGTTACGCGCCGAGAAGGTGTTGGATCGGGTAACGTTTGCCGGGATGTTGCGCGGCACCTACAAAAACGCCGCTTTCAAAATATCAGAGATTTTCGTACTACCTTCTTATAGTGAGAATTTTGGAATTGCGATTGTCGAGGCAATGGCGCACGGTTTACCGGTTGTGGTATCCGATCGCGTAAACATTTGCGCTGAGATTGCTGATGCAGCTGCCGGTCTGGTCATAAGGTGCGACGCCGACGAACTGGAGGCGGCTTTGTCCACACTGCTTGCTGATTCGGAGCTCCGTCGGGTGATGGGTGAGCGCGGTAATCATATGGTCCGGCGGACCTTCACTTGGGAAGTAGCCACCGAACAGATGATCAGTCTTTACGAGGGGATACTGAGGCAGCCTCGTTTAGCGCTCGACAATGATCACTCTTCGCAGCCCGAACGCGGACCGGTTCGGGCCGAATGAATAGATTTCTGCCTGCCGCATTGAGGATCCGTCGCTTCGGACGGTAACAATTTTCTAGTACCGGTCGTACCCGAACATCTTGAAAAGGACGTCGCAAGTCTTTTCCGCAATCACTGCTGTGGAATGAGGATTACTATCGTACAGGGTGGATTTCTACCCATCCCGCCGCTAGAGGGCGGCGCGGTGGAAAAGGTTTGGTTCAGCCTTGGCGCCGAATTTGCCCGACTCGGCAACCCGGTAAAGCATATTTCGCGCTTGTATCGAGACCTTCCCGCGAAAGAAATTATAAATGGCGTAGAGCATCTGAGAATCAAGGGCTTCGAAGCACCCCGTTCGCGACTCCTCCTCTGGCTCCGAGAGTTCTTCTATGCCAGAAGAGCGGCGGCCATCTTGCCACCCGCCGACATTCTGGTAACAAACTCGGTATGGTTGCCGACCTTGGTACGCGACAAAACCCGCGGCGCAATATACGTGCACGTAGGACGATTTCCGAAAGGGCAGACCAAGCTCTACCGCCGCGCAGCACGCTTACAGACTGTCTCTAACGCAGTTGCGGAGGCTATCAAAGAACAGGACCCGCGAAATGTTGCAAAGGTCCGTACAATTCCCTATCCGCTGCCCTGTCCGATTGAGCAATTCGACGTGTCGAGAACGTGGCCGGCACGTCGAAAATCGATCTTATATGTCGGGCGGATACATCCCGAAAAAGGTATTCACCTACTCGTAGAGGCGTTCGAGGAACTGGTGAGGCGAGGTCTTGTGGGATGGAGACTAGCTGTCGTAGGTCCCTGGAAGCCATCACAAGGAGGCGGAGGACAAGACTATTACGACAGCCTTCGACGCGCCGCCGGGAAAGCCGCGAACAGAATTGATTGGATCGGGCCGGTCTTCAATCAAAGAGAACTTGTTGAACACTATCGATCTGCGAAGTTATTTGTCTATCCATCTTTGGCGGAAAGGGGGGAAACCTTTGGATTGGCTCCATTAGAGGCCATGGCTAGTGGATGCCCAGCGTTGGTCTCCGGTCTGGGTTGCTTTCGAGACTTTATAAAAAATGGGACGACGGGATTTATCTTCGATCACCACAAAATCCCCATTGCCGCTACCTTGAGCCAGAGGATTGCCGAACTCGTTTCCACCGAGGCATCGTTGCTCTCGGTCGCCGTCCGCGCCTACAGGACCGCGCAAGCATACAATCTGCCGGAAGTCGCCGAGATGTACTTGAAGGATTTCCAAAGAGTCGCGTTGTGCTGAAAGAACGCACTCAAACTTTTGTGCCACATTGGCGGTCGTCCTTCGGATCTGAAGAGGAAGGCCGCCGGGCCGACTTGGAAAAGCGTCTTCAGGTCTTCTACTCCTCCGTTGAAGACTATGAAGCGTTCCAGAAAGAAAATTGGAAGCCAGACTTTTGGCTGCCGATCCGATCTGCGATCGAAAGCACTCTTGTCCGAGGTTCCTGTAAGGTTTTGGAGATTGGTGCGGGCAGAACGGGCTTTGCGAATTATTTGGGTGATCTAAGAGGCCGAATTGAGTTTCACGTTCAAGATATCACGAAGCGGAATCATGAATTTTTGAGCGAAGTAGCCAACAAGGTGTGGCTCTGCGAAGTCACTGATATAGGAGAAACCTATGATGTCATCTTCAGTACGTTTGTCTACGAACACATGACAAAGCCAAAGGCGACGCTCGAATATCTGCTTGGGATGTTAAAGCCCAAGGGCAGCATCTTTGTGGCATCGCCGAGATATGATTTTCCAGGTTACTTGAGCCCCTCTGCCGGACACCTTTCCTGGACCAGGCGATTAGAATTGGCGACCCAACTCATACTCCGCAGACTCAGTGTATTAATGGGCGGTTCGCCCGCTTTCCTCATTCATTTTGAACCAGCTGCCTTTCACGGATCTTGGTTCAGGGACGCTGACGCCGTCCATTGGGTTTCGCTTTGGGATTTAAAACGTTGGTTACCAGATGGTGCTCTGATGCACACGATGACAATCAACGCTACGGGTTTGCGGGGGCGTTTTTGGGCACGCTTTCTCCTACTTTTCGTTCAGATACGACTACGAGAGCAGACTTCAAGAGATGAAACATCGGAATATTCAAGCGGCTATAGCGGCTAGTGAACGTAACGACGTTAGTCAACGGATGCCAGAAATGCGTCAGACGCCCTCTCTTCAGGAATGCTAAGCCCTGACAGCGCGCCTAAGGTGCCAGTCTCGGTACTTGTCCCTACGAGAAATGAGGAACGGAATATCGAGCGATGCTTGCGAGGCCTCAGTTGGACCGCTCAAGTATTTGTGGTGGATTCATATAGCACCGATAGAACGGTGGAGATCGCGCGAGCGATGGGCGCCCACATTATTCCGTTTCAGTGGGACGGTCATGGGCCGCGGAAAAAGAACTGGGCGCTCGATAATATTTCGTGGGCGACCGAATGGGTGCTTGTAGTCGATGCCGACGAGGAGGTTAGCCATCCTCTTCAGGAGGAAATCGCGGCTGCGATCACAAATCGTCCTGACCTCGCTGCGTACCAGATTCCGTACCAATACTATTTTCTCGGCCGACTCATAAAGCACGGAGCGCCTTTGCACAAGCTCATCCTGTTCAGGCATCAGCTGGCAAGATTCGAGCAAACCTCGGTTCCCGAAGTGACGGGATATGACGTTGAGCTGCACGAACATCCGGTGGTTCGAGGTCGTACCGGCAAGCTCAGGTCGCACATGATTCATCATGATTTCGACGACCTTCACCATTATTTCGACCGGCACAATGTCTATTCGGATTGGGAAGCCTTATTACGGACACGATATCGGGATCGCGATCGCGCCGGTGAAATCAAGGGACGTATTTTCGGTTCGGCGGTGGAACGCCGGAGATTTGTTAAGCGGCTGTTCCTAAGTCTGCCGGGCAAGCCAGTGATTTATTTTCTTTATTCCTACATCTTGTGCGGCGGTTTTCTGGATGGCCGCCAGGGATTTGCCTTCAATCTTCTGAAGGCATTCTACTGGTACCAAATCGGTCTCAAAGAGTATGAGATTCGCAAGGCCCAGGCTGTCTGAGGACGGGTTTCCGGTCGCATAAGCGTTGCTGAATGTGAGCGACGGGCTCCGGCATCGCTCAGACCGAAGAACCGAGTGAAGTTTTAGCCTGTTCGGATTTGATCAGGCGCAATGGAAACGCAGATGAATACTGCGGCATTGGCCCTTTGAGGTAAATTTCGTCATAATGGCACCCTCGTGTAGAAAGCGCCCCAAGGCGCTTCTTTGGGCAATTAGGGGGAGTTTCGGAACGAGCTACCCTCTGCCCTCCAATGGGCAGCAATCGGTGCGCGTGGCCTTTTGGGTTGCGGCCTAGCTTCGCCATTCTCGATGCGGCGCGCGGGCAAAAAATGCGCTCGATCAGCAGATCCCGCACATCTGTCATGAGGACAAGTGAAGCCACAGTTGCAAGGGGGGGCGAGCGTTGATCGCTCTTCCGCATACTACTGGGAGCGTGCTCACAGACGTTGGCGAGCCGACTGTCAACAGAGCCGACATTCCCTCACTCGACGGCCTTCGCGCTGTCTCAATCGGGCTTGTCTTGGTGGGACATGCACTCAATCAAAGCCCCCGTTCCTTTGGCTTTAGAGCTTTGTTTCTTCACGCGGATCTCGGAGTACGCGTCTTTTTTGTTATTTCTGGATTTCTAATCACTAGCCTCTTGCTCAACGAGCGAACCCAGTCAGGCAGTATCTCGCTGAAACTTTTCTACATTCGCCGCGCGTTGAGAATTCTCCCGGCATTCTTTCTATTCATTGGCTGCGTGGCACTCCTGAGTGTCTTGGGTGTTACGCCCGTACCATCTGGGTCGTGGCTGTTTGTCCTGACGTACACGGTCAACTTTGCCCCTTATCCACCTTTCGCTTTGGTGCTTCTTCATCTCTGGTCATTATCGGTCGAGGAGCAGTTTTACCTCCTGTGGCCGCTGGTTATCAAAAGTGTGACGCCAAGGACATGCGCGGCGATAGCGGTCCTCGCCATATTTGGAAGCTTCGCCGTTCATGCCCTCCACCGGCTCAGCGGCAGTAATTTGCCGGGTTACGCTCCTTTCCCCATCGCTTGTGGCCCAATTGCGATGGGATGCTTGCTCGCCATGTGGGCTCGCAAGATTCGATGCGTGATCGTTTCCTCAAAGCTCCTGTCTGACTACCGGCTTCTCCTGCTTACATTACTCCTCATCGCCCTGTTTGACGCTATTCCTAACGGCCAGGAGGGAGCAGCCAGTGTTTTTCTCGGAATCATTCTCCGAATCATCACGAATTTCCTGTTGACGTTCTGCGTGGCGAGGCTCGTATATATTCCCACCGGCTTGGCGGGCCGCGCCCTCAATTCTGCACCATTTGTTCTAATCGGCAAGCTCAGCTATTCGCTGTACTTGTGGCAACAGCCATTCACGGTCCCTTTCTCGTCGAATCTCTCAGTAGCTACTCTGTTCCCAGTCAACTTTGTGTTAACACTTGCAGCCGCCTCGGCTTCCTACTGGGGCGTGGAAGTCAGGTTCTTAAGGCTGCGAAAGAAGTTCCGCACAGCTACCGCAACTCATTGTGAAAGAAGTTTCGCACAGCTACCACAACCCATAGCGTCTGACTAGGTCCGGCGCGATGATCGACCGAAGAGTCGACTAGCTCCTTTACAATTATGGACGAGATAGTCCGCAAAGCGCCGCGTGACACATCTACTCAGGAGGTACGGCTGCAGGTGGAGGCTGAGAAGGTTCAGAGCGTTTACCTGTGATCGATCGGACGTTCTTTGCTGAACCAAGGTCAGCGCGCTCTAGAGGTGTCTACGAGCAAAGCGGCATTCACTGCCTAACGCGTAGAGTCAAGGCGCCGACATTAAATTGTCCGTTCAACTCCGTTAAGCTTTTCTACAATGTTGTTAGTCGCATCACGCACAATGAAATTCACCCTTAAAGACAAGCGTCAATTATCCACGCAAGAACAAAGACCTTCTAAGGAGGATGGGCGGTTCGCGTGAATCGGACGGAATCGCGGCCAGCACAGGATCTGAGACAATTCAGGCTGCCTGAGAATTTTCGTGGGCGGCCGGCTTGGGTCGTTCAACTCTGGTGGTTCGTACAAACAACCTTATTTAACCTTTCTCCGCAGGTTCTCTATGGTTGGCGGCGATGGCTCCTGCGGCTGTTCGGCGCCACGATCGGCCACGGCGTGCTGCTGAGGCCCTCGGTTGAGATCATCTATCCGTGGAAAGTCTCTATTGGCGACTGGTCATGGATTGGCGACAACGCCAGCCTCTACAGCCTGGGCGAGATCGAGATTGGCGACAACGTCGTGATTTCGCAGAACTCGTACCTTTGCACCGGATCGCACGACCTCAAGAAGCCGAGCTTCGACATCTACGCGGAGAAGATCGTAGTGGAGGCCGAAAGCTGGATCGCCGCAGATGTATTCGTCGCACCGGGCGTGCGAATCGGACACGGCGCCGTTGTCGGAGCACGGAGTACAGTACTCCATGACCTGCCCTCGATGATGGTCTGCTATGGGAATCCAGCACGTCCAGTGCGTCCTCGGCTTGAAGGTGACCTTTGCGGACCGCGCACTTGACGTACCTCTCTGCGTGAGACTCTCGCGTGTCGGTGGAGTAATCCCCTGCGAAGCGTGGAGAGCGAGTATGCGGGCAGTGCGACTGAACCTTGCCCAGGAACCCCGTTCAATCCATAGAGCGAGTTGGAATCGGAGAGTCAAAATGGGAATCCAAGTTGAGATGCATCAGGAGCCTGGCGCCGAAGCCGCGTCATTGGAGATTGCCACCCTCGCCAAGCCGAACAGCGCGCCGCATGCGATAGCAGCACCGGCGCGGCTGCCGGGGCTGACGGTCTTTTTGCCATCTTACAATGAGGAAGGGAACGTTGAGCGCGTGGTCAAAGGGTTTCTCGCCGAGCTGCCGCGGGTGGCAGAAAAATACGAAGTGGTGGTGGTGGATGATGGCAGCCGCGACCGCACGGGTGAAATTGCGGATCGGCTCGCGGCGGGAAACCCGCATGTGCTGGTTGTGCATCACCCGAATAACCTTGGTTACGGCGGCGCCGTGAACTCGGGACTGCGCAGCGGTTCGCAGCCCTATCTCCTCTTGTCGGACGGCGACGGCCAGTTCGATCCAGCAGAGATGTCGAAGCTCACCTCGCGAATCGCTGATTGTGACGTCGTGATCGGCCTGCGCGCACGGCGGGCGGACAATCTGATGCGTCGGATCAATGGCAAGGCTTGGACGACACTGTCGCGCCTGCTCTTCGGCCTGCGTATCAGCGACATGGATTGCGGCTTCAAGTTATTTCGGCGAAAAGCGGTCGAGGGAATCACGCTCCATTCGAACAGCGCGATGATCACGACTGAACTGATGGCGCGGCTTGCCGGACAAAATGCCCGAATGCGCCAGGTTGACGTGACGCATTTGCCACGCCTGGCGGGTGAACAGACTGGGGGTAGTCCGCTTGCGGTGATACGAGCGTTCAAAGACATGTTTCTGCTGTATCGTGACTTGAAGGCCGCGCGCCGGGGGGAGCGCCCAGAAAGTTAGGGTGTTGGCGTTTGCGACGCGGGAAGCAAAGCGTAGTTCGGCACGCAAAACGGTCTACAGCTCAAATGCTCCGTTTCCTGATCGCGTTTTGCTTTAGGCCCCAGATGGCACGGCCTTAGCACAAACCTGAAGAGGGAACGGACCGAGCTGATTACTCTTTTCGAAACCACTATGGCGGCAACCGTCGAAAATTCATTACCGAGTGAGCAGTTGATCCCGGCGACGTCATGGATTCGCACGGCGCGCGCTCCAGATAGGCTCGTCATCAACCGATACTTGCTGTTCGCGATTCTTGCCACCGAAGCCATCGCGATCTTCGTCTACCGGCTGCCCCAAACGCTCACCTTTAACGATTTCGCCTTCTTCGACACCGGCTCCAACCTGACCATCCAGTCCCTTATCGATCGCGGTTATCGCCCAGGGATCGATTTCAGTTATCAATACGGGCTGCTGCCGCTGTTATTTGGCCGCGTATGGTTTGGCCTTTGCGGACTTACTCCGATCGCCTGCGTCGCCGTAACACCCTTGATGGATCTCCTCATCATTTGGGGTTTTGTGCGCTTGGCGGCTAACCTGAAACTGAATCTGGCGGGCGTTCTACTAATTCTGCTAACCGCGACCCTTACCGTTCCATCATCATTTTTAAATCTCGCTCACATCATTGAAACGAGCATTCTCATTCACGCGCTGGCCGACCAAGCCGGCGGGAATCGACGCCGAGCGCTCGCGCTCGCCACCACAGCCGTGTTTGTCAAGCCCAGCATGGCTTACTTTCTGGGCCTGGTCTTGCTCGTCTTCATTGTCGCCGAGTGTTTGCAAGATCGAACGCCATTGCGCGCTTTACTACGTGAGATATATCCGGCGGCCCTTATCGGACTGGTAATTGGGATCATTCTTACGGCCAGTTTCGGTCTGGCGCCACTGCTCCATACAGTGATACCGAGCGAAGGCCGCGCGTTGTATCATGCTCAGGGCTACGGCTTTTTCAGCGGCGCCGGACGAACGTTTATCGCACCGCATGGCGCATCATTGAGCTACTATCTAGTAAGTAAGGCGGGCCTGTGGATCGTGTACACCATCGTCCTTGTTCTGGCCGCGCTACTCGTCGCGCGTGACGCACTCTCGCACCGCGGCACTAGCGATCAGGCTGATCGAACGCCAGAGTTAATACTCACTTGTGCGGCTCTTCATTTGTCATTTGTTATCTTTTTTTTTGGCAACGAGTCGTCATGGGGATATTATGTCTACCTGCTGGTGCTTGGACTTGCCGCCATCGCTCGCCTCGGACTCCGATGGGAGGTTCTGGTCGCATGCCTGGCCTTCGCCATTCCGATTACGAAAGTGGATCAGGGTATCGTCCGACGCTTCGCTTCTTCGCGCCATGAGACGCTCGCAACTCCTGGCAGACTCACCTCCGGTATGCCCTCCGTCGCCGTCCCAACTGGAGAATCCGCTTTCGGTTACCAGCTCTGGTCCACCACCGCACCCCGTCCGGAAACCGCGGGCCTTTGGACCACGCCCGACGAGCGCCACGAATGGATCAAGGTTCTCGCGATGATCCGCGGGCATAGCGCGACGGTCTTGGACGACTACGGGTGCGCCGACCTCCTCTTTCCCGAATTCAGCCCACCGACGACGTTCTTCCTCCAGGCCGGCGGTGTTACTCCAGCTGATTTATCGCGAAAGCTTCCGCAGTTGCAGACCTCCTCGATGATCGTGATGCCGCGCTGGCAGATTCAGTTGCTCGACGATATCCCCGAAATCGGCGCTGTGGTCCGCCGTGACTTCGTGCCCGCATTCCAGGGAGAGTGGTTTATCGTCTATTCTCGGCATGAAGGCTGAATCGCCGATCGCCGAAAGCGAATTCTGAAGTGTCAATTTTACTTACTTGCGAGGAGATCCGCCCGATGAGAAACGTGTCGGGAATATCTGACAGCGTAGTCTGGACCGACCTTGGCGACGAGGTGGTGATTCTGAACCTCGATACCGGCATCTACTTCGGACTGGAACACGTCGGCGCGCGCACCTGGAAGCTCATCGCGGATGGGCGCACGCGCCAGGAGGTTCTGCAAACGATCACCGTCGAGTACGAAACCTCGGACGAACAGGCCGAGCAGGACCTTGAGGAACTCGTCGGTGAGCTCTCACAGGAGGGGTTAATCAAGGCCACGGCCTAAGCCTCTGGATCGGTGACGGCGACATGAGCGCAATCGCAGGCATCTTCAATCTGGACGGTCGGCCGGCTGATCCCGCCCTTTTGCGCGCGATGGCCGATGCTGCGCGCGATCGCGGCCCGGATGCGGATGGCTATTGGGTCGAGGGGGCAGTTTGCCTGGCGTTCCGTCTGCTTGCGACAACTCCCGAGGCGGTTCTTGAACAGCAACCCTGGTCGAGCGACGACGGCAACCTCCGTATCGTATTCGACGGCCGCATCGACAACCGATCTGAGCTCACTCACGCAATCAAATCAGCAGGCGGGCGCATCGATGACCCTACCGACGTGGAATTGGTGGGGCGATGCTTCGAGCTCTGGGGTGAGGACACCTGGAACCGCCTGATCGGCGATTTTGCGATTGTGGCGATCGACCAACGCCAGCGTAAAATGTTCTGCGCGCGCGATCCAATGGGGTTCAAGCCGCTGCATTACTTTTTCGACGGCCGGAAATTCCTCTTTGCTTCCGATCTGATCCAGATTCTGCAAGATTCCCAGATCCCGCGATCTCCCAACGAAGCGTTTCTCTCCGAATGCCTTGCCGGTGGACCTTTTACGCGGCGCGAGACCGTAATCCGCAGCGTATTCAGGCTCGAAGGCGGAGCGTGCCTCACAGTGGACGGCACGGGACTCAAGCATCGCCAATACTATGATCTTGCCGCGGCCAAGCCGCTTTGCTTCGCCACCTATGATGATTGCGCGAATGCGCTGCGCGAAGTACTGGTCGAAGCGGTCCGATGCCGCATGCGCGCGCCTGGCGACGTTGCGTCGCATCTGAGCGGCGGCCTCGATTCTTCGTCGATCGTCTGCATCGCTCATGAGCTCTCGCGGCGGGGCGAAGTCAGCAATCGCGTCAAACCGTTCTCGCTGGTATTTTCGGATCCCGACGCTGACGAGAATGAGTTCATCGGCGAAGTCGAGCGGCACCAGGATCTGGAAACCGAACGCTGCGTTCCTTTTGAACCGGACGGCGAATATTTAGCGACTTACGCTCGCAAGACGCTGGAACTGCCGCGCTTCCCTAATGCTACGATGATGGACGAACTCGATTGTAGGGTCGCCGCGCGGGGACTACGCGTCTGCCTCAATGGTGTCGGCGGCGATAACGTGATGAACGGACAGGCGGCCGATCTCGCGGGTCTCGTGCGCGGCTTCCATCCAGTCAGGTTCGTCCGTGCGCTAGGCTACCTGCGCCAGAACATGGCGTCAGGAGAGGTTAACCTTAGCTTCGCGAATGTGATGTTCCGCTCGGCGATCGCGCCGTTGATGCCGACTCCCATGCGCAGGTTCGTCCGACGCTCGCTCGGAAGAGATGCAAGCCCGTCGGAGACCTGGCGGTCTTGGGTCGATCCAGCCCTTATGCAACGTCATCAACTCATAGACCGTGCTCGCGCCGCGAATGCAGAGTGGGATGACAAGCCAATAGCTCTGCAGTCGATCTGGTATTTGCTCTACGACGGATGGCTAACCTATGTATGGGAGGGACTCGAGCGTAGCAGCGGGCACGCGGGCTTCGAGCACCGGAGTCCGTTCTGCGACCGCAGAGTGATCGAGTTTATGTGCGGACTGGCCGAGGAACAACGCTGGAATCAAGGTGTTCCACGGCTCCTCATGCGACACGCGATGCGTGGATTGCTGCCAGAGAGAATCACGACGCGGACAACAAAAGCATTTTTTGACAACACCATCACGCAGGTACTTAGGAACGTCGGGGATTCGATGATTGATCAGTTGATCGTCGAAAAGATGGGATGGGTCAGCGCATCCCGGTTAAGAGAGGCCTATGATTCCGCTTTGCGGCTCTACCAATCGCGCGATTCAAAATACGGCAATTACATGTGGACTGTCCTTGCTGCCTTTGGTGTCGAAACTCTGATGCGCAGCTTTCCAGGTGCGGACATAACATCAACGCAATTTCTCGGGAACCCTCTGGCTGAGGCGCCCGCCACATGTCTCTGATCCTGGATGAACATCGTCAATACGTCGAGGATCTGAATCGCGTTTCCGCCTTTCGCCGCGCGATTCAGGAGATCGTGAAGCCACGCGACATAGTGCTCGACCTTGGCTGTGGAACTGGCATCCTCGGACTGCTCGCCTGCGAGGCGGGAGCGAGTCGGGTGTATGCCATCGATCGTGGCGACATGATTGATGTGGCACAGAGCATCGCGGCCGCCAACGGCCTTGCTGATCGGATCGTCCACGTCCGCGAAGTTTCCACTCGCGCGACGCTGCCCGAGAAAGTTGACGTAGTCGTTGCAGACCAGATTGGTGAATTCGGTTACCAAGCGGGGGTGCTGGACTATTTCGAGGACGCCAAACGCCGTCTGCTGAAGCCCGGCGGTGCCACGATTCCGTCATACATTGAGCTGTGGGTCGTGCCGGTCGAGGCGCCGGAACTGCGTAGTCAGATCGAATTCTGGGGTACGCGCCCCGCCGGGTTCGATTACAGTCCAGCGAACCGAATCGCGGTCAACACCGGGTATTCGATCTCCCTCCGGCCAGCACAGTTGCTAGCCCAGGCGGGCCAGGTCATTGTCCTCGATGCAACCAGTGCGGCGAGATTCACCGGCAGGGTCTCGACCAACATTGTGCGCGACGGCGCGCTACAAGGGATTGGCGGTTGGTTCCAAGCTCAGCTTTCTCCTCGCGCCGTGATGACGAATTCGCCGCTTTCGGATTCGCGAATCAACCGTCGCAACGTATTTTTTCCGGTGGAGCGGTCTTTCTCAGTCCGAAAGGACGATTGCGTCGATATTTCCTTCGATGTGATCCCGAAGCATTCGATCGTCAACTGGACGGTGGACGTCAGGCGTGCTGGCGAGAGCATCGAACGCTTCTCGCACTCGACACTACGCGGCATGCTTATCAGCAAGCAGTCCCTGCACAAGACTCGCCCCGAATTTATTCCGCTCCTCAATCCTCGGGGAATGGCTCGCCGTTCGGTCGTCGATCTGTGTGACGGCAAGCGTCCGCTATGTGAGATTGAGCGACAGGTTTTCGAACGCCATCAAGACCTGTTTCGTGACCCCGGCGAAGCGCAAGCCTTTGTTGCGGAGGTGGTTTCGACTTACGTGAAAGGCTAAGCTAATTTGCAACAGATCTTGAGCAGTGAGAAGCCGTCGCCCCTTGTGGCAAGCTTGAACTTTACTTAAGATGAAAATCCGGTATGAATTTAGGAGCAATCGATGAAACTTGAAAATTTCAACCCTCCGTTGAGCACGTCTCAGATCGCGTCAGTCCAACTTCGGCGAGAGTACCTGAAGCCAAGGCTGATTAAATATGGCGATGTCGCCAAACTTACCGCTGGAAGTGCTGGCACCAAAGGGGACGGGGGAACCATGGTAATGTCTTGACTCGAGCCCATCGTGAGTGCCGGACGCTCATTCTACCGTCCGCTTAACGTCGGTTTAGAGCGTCGTCTTATAGAACCCAGCTATTTTTGCGAGAACAACTTTAGGTTGGCGGTCGCGACGACAAGGCGCATCGCGAATACCGTCGTCATTCCACCGTGACACCGTATCAGGCTTATGGGTTCCGGCTCGTTTCCGATCTGGTTATTCCCGAATTGTCCCCGGTTTCGTGTTCGGATGGTGATTCGCAGCCCGTGTTGATCGTAAGGCTGAATATCGCGCGGCACATCCGTTTCGATCCCGACGCCGTATTACTTCGCACAGACAATCCCGACGGACAAGAATGGCTCGTTTGCGCAAAGAGTAGCGGTGGATTTGTACTGCGATTCGTTGGCACGGCCGATTTTTTCGTCAACGAAAGCGGTGACATCATTGAATGCTGCTGGATTCACGACGCGACTTCGCCGGACACGCTGCGTCATCTCGTTCTGGACGCCGTAATTCCCCGCGTCCTGGATCTCAGAGGCTTCGAGCCGATTCACGCAACTGCGGCGTCTATTGATGGCGCAGCATGCGCCTTCCTCGGTCCCACGGGCGCGGGAAAATCCACCCTAGCGACAAACTTTGCACTCGCCGGTGCGCCTTTGCTCGGGGACGACTGTGTGGTTCTGAGCGTCACCAACACCGATGCGGTTCTCACGCCGGGTTACGCGGGTGCACGCCTGTGGGGCGACAGCTTCGACGCGCTTGGCATCGGCCCGTCGGAGTCGGAGATTGTCGCCGACTGTGGTTCCAAGCGGCGGGTTCCTGAATTGGGTTGCGCTTTCTCTGCCGTGCCCCAACCCTTGAAGCGGATATACCGGCTGAGCCGGCCCGGCGAAAACGCGGAGCAAGTACACAGCCCGGCGCTCGAGGAGATGCGTCCGGCTGAATCGCTTATCGAGTTGGCGTCTGCATCGTATCGATTCAATCCCACCGATCGGGTCCGCAATCTCCGCAAGTTTGAGTTCCTCAAGAAGATCGTTGCCTTGGTGCCAATGCGGAGACTCATCGTCCCGAACGACTTTGCCATGCTCTGTGCGGTGCGTAACCTCATTCTCGCGGATCTGGCTGGCCCGGTTTCGGCTAATATGTACGTCTAGCCGGTCGTCGCTTCCGCCAGCTGCCGGTGATCAAGCTGACACAATTATCAGCGCGTATTCTCCCGCACTTCTTTGAAAAACTCCGACTCGTCTGAGCTGAACCATCCGGCGAAAGCTGTCTTCGGATGCTCGCCTTCAACGTCTGAAATCCGATGCTGAAACGCGGGGGAGATTCTGAAGATAAGAGCGTCGCCGAGACCCGTGTTCGCGACCTCTGCCAACACGCGACCTGACTGCCTTTCACGCAACAAAAATAATCCACCACGAAAGTGGGGACTGAGATTCACACTCATACCCAAGGGTGTAGATTCAGTAAAATCGCTGTGCCAGGAATCATAATGCCCTCTTCCAGGGATCATCCTATAGACCCTACCGCGAAATCGACGTAATGGACCACAGCCGGTAAGCTCTTCGATTAGCCCACGAAAGTCGTTTGTATTTGCGAGAAAAAAAAGCAGGTTTTGCGCAGGCACATCCCTGAGGACGTACTCCTCGCCGATCCCTGGGTGAATCATGGTTTGCCACGAGCCGCCTTCCAAGCGTTGTTGTAAGAAACTTAGGAGAGACGGCTCCAGCAACTCAGGAATTCGAACACAGTGCCTCTCGCAAAATTCAGAGCGCAACTCCGCGACTCGAACGGGGTCACTGGTAAGTCCTCTCCGTCCAACCTGGATCACAGTCTGCTCCTTCTTTTTTGCAACGGAGATACTTGCTTATGCGCGGCTGCCGTCATGAAAGGATTCGCAAACCGACAGCCTCCAACTGTTATGCATAATATATGAAGGCCGTGGACTCATCCATGCTCGACACCTTGCCGCCTGAGGGCCGGTTGATCGTCGAATGCATTTCACTCTCGTCGAAAGGTGAGTCGCGGACCCGCGCGATCGAGCAGGCCGCCATCGGAGTCGATTGGGAACGGCTGTTCGATGATGCGGCCGGCCATTGCGTGATTCCGGCGGTCTATACTGCTCTGGCCGAGTACATCGATTTGATTCCTCCGAGCGCGATCAAGCGTTTTCGTTTCGCGAACGCTTTTAACACTATCCAGCAGACTTGCCTCGCACGAGAACTGGTTCAGGTCAGTAACGATCTGGCGGCGGTCGGCGCCTCGTTGATTGCGCTTAAGGGTCCAGCGCTCGCCATCCAGGCGTTTGGCCGAGTTGAAGCTCGTCAAAGCGGCGATCTCGATATCTTAGTTCGGGCGAGCGATCTTCCGGAGATCGTGAAGGTTCTCGCGAAACGTGGCTATTGCGGGCGTGGTTATGAAAAGGGGCCGCTCGACATGGGTTTCTTTGGACTTTTCGAGGACGAGTTCGTAAGCGAACGCGGGGTAATCGATCTGCACCTGGAACTGCTGCCGAGTTATTTCCCACTCTCAAGGGATCAAGAATTGATACGGCGCAACGCCGCGAATATCAACTTCGAAGGCGGCGATGTCACCGCTCTGGCTCCTCGCGATCAGCTAATCCTTAGTATTCTTCATGCGACCAAACACGGATGGGGATACGGGGCGCTCCGTTCGATGTGCGACATAGCGGCATTAACCGCAAACGGCCTGGTCGATTGGGAGGAAACCGAGGACGAGATGGCGCGACTCGGATACACGCGAATATGCCGGCTCGGCGCGGTGCTTGCCCATAATTTCGCCGGCGCTGCGGTACCCGAGGAAGTGCTGAGGCGATCAATTTCCGATCGCAGGGTAATGAAACTTGCCACCGGAATTGCGCGAAACCTCTTTCCGGCACCCCCGCTTTTGCGCTGCGACTGGTACGTCCCCTTGACCGCGCTCGAGGGACTGAAGAGGCGGCTTCGGTATTTGCTGACGCGAACTTTGCGTCCGACAATCGACGACTGGGAGGCACTACCCCTGCCCCCATCGCTGTACTGGGCCTACTACCTAGCGCGCCCAATGCGGCTGATGATTCATCATCGTCCGCGTCTTTTCCCGCCCCGTCCGCAGCTCACACCGCAATGACAGGCGCACTTTCCTGGAGCTCAGCAAGCAGGTTGCACGCATCAACATCTATGGGGTCGGGTGCAAGCGATCGCAGCGGCGTGGTTCGAGATGGGCTCGGTGGTGATTCTCGCGAGTGTGCTTTACGCTTCTATTCGGACGTTCGCGGTGCCGCCCGCTACGATACTGCTTTTGTTGTTCTTGTTTTCGCGCTTAATGCCGCGAATCATGGGCGGGCAACAGCATTACCGCGAATTTTTGAATGACTTTCCGGCATACGAGAACATGGTCGCGATCGAAGCGCGATGTGTGGCGTCGGTCGAGCCGCGGGTGCATCCGCACAACCGTCTCTCACTCAAGGACCAATTGACGGCTGAGGATTTATCATTCACGTACGGCGATGGCCGCGCGCCAGCATTACACAACCTGAGCTTAATCATTCCGGCGGGAAAAATCGTCGCGCTGGTCGGTCCGTCGGGCGCCGGCAACAGTACCCTGGCAGACATTTTGATGGGGTTAGTTGCACCCGATCGCGGGCGAGTACGAGTCGATGGCATACAACTGGATAATGAGGCCATGCGCGGATGGCGCGAACAAATCGTCTATATCGCCCGACACGTTCCTATTCCACGACACTATTCGCGCTAACCTCAAGTGGGCGCAGAAAGACGCTGGCGAGGACGAAATGCGCGAGGCACTCCGGCAAGCGGCGGCGGATCATTTCGTCGCGCTACTCGAGCATGGACTCGACACGGTAGTCGGTGACCGTTGCGCGCCCGCTGGTACCGCGACAGCATTCCAGTGGCGATCGCAAAGTGATGATGGGTATCACCAAACGCGGCAGTCAGCACTTGAGGACGCTACTCGTACACAGTGCGCGCGCAGTTGTCCGCACGGCAGTGAGAAAAACAGACTCAAGAAGTATGTGGGTCAACGAGCTTCGCCAGCGGCGCGGTTATAATCGCGCGACGGTCGCGGTCGCCAATAAGAACGCACGGGTAATCTGGGCCGTGCTGACCAGTGGCGAACCGTATCGCGCCACTGCGTGAGGGTTGAGCAAGGTTGCTTGAAGGATCGGAAAATGGACTGACGGATCGAACCGGCACACTCAAACCCTGTCTTTTATAACCCGATACGTTTCCGTGCGCGCGACTTTGTTATCAGCTAAACAAGGGTGACCAATGGAAAGGGAACCGTGCGATTTGCCCGGCTACTATCTCGCGAAAGAATTCCCTATTAGGGTGCGAATTGCGCGATGGATAGGCCATCAGCGCTGGATACCGAAGGGTCAGGAGGCTCTCCTTCGGATGATCATTCATCCGGACCGCGGTTACGACCTGCCTTTTGAGGTGAATTTTTTTGCCTACCGATACCGCGGTAATACCAACAGCTTTCTCGATTGGAGAGTGCTTCTCTACGGAGCTCACTCCCCTTACGAACTGAGTGTCCTGGACCGAATTGCTCGTTATCTGCGGTGTCAAGGTCGTAGGGTTGTGTATTTGGACATTGGCGCGAACGTTGGCCATCACCTTCTTTTCATGTGCGGTGTTGCGGATGAGTGCCACGCTGTTGATCCAAACGGAAGCGCGCTTGAGCGCGCGCGCGAGAAGATCGAACTGAACCACATTAAAAACACCAAACTATACGAGATTGCCCTGGGTGAGACGAATCAAACAAAGCCATATTTCGTGCCTAGTGCGGCAAACGAAGGGACGGGATCTTTTTTGGCCGACTGGGGGTCCGGAGGGAACTCCAAAACTCCCATCCCCGCCAAGATAAGAAAAGCTGACGAGTTCCTGGCCGAACAAGGAATTGTCAACGTTAATATCGTCAAAATTGATGTTGAAGGGTTTGAGCCGGCGGTTCTTCGTGGTCTGAAACCCGTCTTCGAGAGGGAGCGCCCGTTCATCCTGCTTGAACTCTCTTCAGAGGGGTTCAATGAGCTAGGGGGTGAAGCAGGCTTGCGATCCTGTGTATACAATGACGCCAAGGTGTTTCGGGTAAGTGGCGATTACAGATTCGCCCATTCAGTTGAACCTCATCGGTTCGAGCCTTGCGAAAGTGAGATACTGATCGTCCCCACGGAGTATGCTGAGGCCTTTTAGGGGCGAACGCGAAGTACAAAACATACGGGCACGCCGACAGCAGCCATCTTAAGGATTATGCCAACTAGAGTTCCCTCGTAGTCTCAGCATTTATCGCCGTACGGCGATGATCTTCAATTCCCTCAACTACTATTTCCTCTTCCTCTTTCCCGCCGCGCTAATCTTCAAGTTCATATCCGTCAAATGGCGCCCCAGGGTTCTCTCACTCTCGGCCGCCTTCTTCTACCGCTATTTTTCGCTCAATAGCTTCGGCGGCGTCGCCGGCGCGATGTGCCTGTCGATATTTCTGTGGGAATGTTTCGTCAGCCGATGGTACCGGCTGCGCGCTGCGATATGCCTGTTCGGCGTCGCGCAAAGTATACTTTTGGTCTGCCCCCCGAAAATCGGCACGAAAATGAGTTAGAGTCCGCCGCCGAGAGGAGACGGACGAATGAAGGCGAGTCGGTTTATTGAAGAGCAAATCATCGGAATCCTGCGGGAACAGGAAGCGGGCATGAAGACGGCCGAGGTGCGTTGGTGGCATGGGATTTCGGATGCGACCTTCTACATCTATGGACGGTTCCCCGTTGACAAGAAAGGTTTCGGTTCCTGGTCTGGCGATGATCGATTGCAAACATCTATCCGGCGTCACCATTTTATAGCGCGCCCAAATGGGAGATCGCTCACGCTCTCCTCGACAAATGGTCGGCCTCGAGGGCCAGTCGCGAGGTGGCGGGCGCGGCGCCCACGCGTTATCGTCATCTTCCAACGGTGACGATTCGGGCGCGGGCGCCGTTGGGCTCGCGGCCCGCAGGTCGAAACAAACACGCACGTAGCGTTCGGTTAGCAAAGCGCGGAAATTTGTCTACCAGGCAGCCGCGACGTTCTGCATACCGCGTGGAAGCTGACCCGGCAGCGAGGGGATGAGAGCGCGGCCGGTTGCAAGCTTGAAGTTGACCACGCGCCCTGTGCCAGCGGCTGGCTGCCACCGCTTGCGCACGATTCGAGAGCGCCGTCGTCGAAGACCGATGCCGAGCAAGGCGCCCACTCAGGGAGCCTACCTCGCGCTTCCAGAGACGGATTGCACCGCACGGATCGGCTGCCACAAAGTAGCGTCTGAAAACGGCGCCAGACTACGACGTCACCCGCATCAATTCCGGGGCCAGAGTGAGCGTGCCAAATTTCAGTGGTGTCCGCTCCGCGAGGGGCCAAACATCTGCGGGAGAACACGATATAGCCGCGCTCGCAGCGCTCGCCCCAGCGCGGTGCGCAGACCCCACAGCGACAAGACCCGCAGGCGAAGAGCGAATGCGCGGCCCAGTGGAGGACTCGCGGACGCTCGCCGAACGCCGCGCGCCGTCACAGCCGTCCGTCACGCGCCGCGAAGCGCCCGCCCCGCATCGCAAAATTGAGACGCGCCCCTCCGGTGGCTCGAGACGGGCGCGTCTTTAGCCTATCCAGAAACCATTGGCCTGCCTCCTAATTTATCCGCAGTTATAAGTAGAGTCGGTTCAAGTAAATGCCCTTGGCGGGGCGGTTGAGCAAGGGGACGGCTGCAGAGCCCCAAATTGGCTCAGGCGGCCGGTCCCCTTGCTGGCGTGCAAACTCGATCCGTGTCAGCGTTCCGATGCTGAAATGTTGGACGCAGGTGATTGAAGTCGTGGCGCCAGGCCTCGGTAATCTCGCGCGCTTCGGTATCGAAGCGTCCACCGGCGCATTCTATTGGCAGCGGCAGTTCGAAACGACGCCAAAGCACCGCTCGATGAGATCACCGGGAGTGGCTAATCCCGCTGGTGATGTGGCCGGGGCGCGGTTTAACGCTACCGGTGCTTACCGGCTGTATTTTTCCGACAGATCTCCGGCTCTAGTAAGCGCCTTGTTCCAATCTTTGAACCGCGCCGGAAACTCTGCTACAAGGGCTTTGGCGATTTCCTCCAACGTGAGTTTCCGGTCCATGAGTTCGAGCACTCTGCGGTCTACTTGCGAATCTTCGTTGGGTACCGGAACAAAACTGTGAGCGCGCTTGCGCAACCGCTCACGGGATAGTGGCGCATCATTGAAAGTTGATTGACGATACCGCGCCTTCTCTTGTCCGGAATCGTTGATCACCTGTGTGTTCCAGGACCATACGTAATCGGGATTGACGAAATCGGCCCTTAGGCCAATTCTGATTTGATCACCCGCCTTAAGTTCCAAGGCTTCCGGCCAAGGAAAGAACGCATGGCGAAACACATACTCTCCGAGGGCAGCAGGAGAATTACAGAAGCTGGCCCCCTCAGCAGTCTCGCAGTCATACCACACGCACATACCGTGAGCTATGACACTGCGATCGATACGCCAGAACATTTCCCCGTTTACATTACGGTGTTGAAGTTGTTTGTAGTCCAACATCGCCCACGGTTGGGGTGGGACGAGCATATCGTCCACCTTCAGCCGAACCGCGCGAAACGCGTTCGTCGACTGCAAGCGCGCTTTGGTGAAATCGAACCTATATTCCGTCTCCCAGGTATCGGTGAGAGAACTGTGAAGCGCCGGGCAGCAGCTTAAGGAAACCCAGATAGTTTCGCGGCTTGGGATAATCCAGCCATCCGGTTTGAGAAAGCGGTCGCGGGCGTCAAGGATGGAAATGATACTCTTGCCGTAGAGTGGCAGCACCCCACGAATATCAGTAACGATCCCGTCAACTCTCTGCGGCAGATCCATTTCCGTGGACAGCGCCTGAATAAATTCAATTCGGTTCAAATACCCATTGTCCGCCGCCATTTCGCGCGCAAGCTCAACGATATCGCTAGGTTCGACGGCATAAACCTTGGCCGCGCCGGCTCGGCACGCAAGGAATGACAGGATTCCTGAACCGCACCCGATGTCTAATACCACCGCGCCCGGAACAATGTTGGCTTCCAAGGCCCGGGCATAGGCTGAGGTGCGCTCCTCGAAAGCGATCATACTGGCGTATGCTGCAACGTTATACATGATGTTCTCGAAACTTTACCGTGCCTTCCCTGCTACAAGGCCGCTGCAGCATATGGAAAAGGGTTTAAGCACTTGCTTTTTCTCGGCCAAGCAGAAGCCCGAATTTAGAAACGCCCACTCTGGGATATCCGGGGTTCCCGTTTTTGCTTCTCCGATCTCCACTCGCCTTCTAGACCAAACAGGATCGCATTCGGTCACGCGAGCCGGATCGCGGGAGCGGTCAGCATCGAGATGCCCGTTCCTTGACCGGTTCAAGAAGGGCTGCGATCTTGTCCGCCTCCCGTAATCCGACGATGCGTCATCCAGGGACAGTTCGGCACGGCGCACGGCGTCTCCCTGTATCGCCGTTTAGCAAATTGATTGTGTCTCGGATGCGGGCTAGTTGCTCTTCTGCGATGTAACTGTTTTGCGCGACTCTCTGGTAATAATGCGATAAGCGCGGACGCGGAGCCGCTCCAACCCGCGAGGTGTGAAATATAGGCGCTTTCGGTAATGGACGAAGCGACGGACGTAGAAATCTTCGCATCGGATTAGGTCGGTGATTCAGCACGAGATGTAGTCGCGGAGGCGTGTGCACGGAGAGCCCAGCGGCATCGGCAGTCTCTTGAACGGTGTAGTGACCGGCCATCTACGCCAACTATAACCGTGTCCCTGATTGGTTACAACGTTGCGACCGTCTCGTACTGCCGGCGAGATATGCGCCCAGGGTCTTGAATTGGAGTCGCCCTGTTCTCGTAGACGGGCTCATAGCGTGATCTTTACCATCGGGGACATAAACTCATGAGAGGTAGTCAATCAGGGCCTGAAAATCGCTCCCGATCGGAAACTTCTCGTTTCTTGTGGTTATGGTTGACTATTAATAAGCGACGGTCAATTGACGTTCCCCGATTAATTCTCGCATGCATATTGGGCATCCTTTCTCCGCTCAAAGGGAGATGCCACGCGAACCAGTGACCAAAGCGAAGCTTATAGTCAGCCAACAAGATCGTTTGCTCATAGCGACGGCGGCGCCAAAGCCAAATGAGCGCTTGCGGCACCAGTCCTGTGCGCCGGTGAGTCGCTATCGGTCGGCGACAGGCAAATAGGTAGTATCCCACTTTTACATAAAGTATAAAGGAGAAGGGATGCTATCAAGAACCACGGAGTGGAGTGTGGCCCAAGATGAGCCGAGTTCGTGAACCAGTGCGGATTGTACCGAAGGGGTGGGGGCGTGAAGTGTGGATCGCCAACAGTGATCTGTACTGCGGCAAAATCCTTGAAATCACCAAGGGCAAACGGCTCTCGCTGCACTACCACAAGATCAAGACGGAATCCTTCTATCTGCGGGCGGGACGCCTGATCATTCGCATCAAGGAATCACCGGAGGCGGAAACCATCGAGGAGTTCGTCCTGGAAGCCGGCCAATGCATGGACATTCCGATAGGACTGGTCCATCAGATGGAGGCGCTCGAGGACGCCGAGCTGTACGAGTTCTCGACCCAGCACTTCGATACCGATTCCCATCGGCTCGTGCGTGGCGATTGATTCCTGATGGCTAAAGTCGCGCTCATCACCGGCGTCACCGGGCAAGTCGGATCCTACCTCGCGGAACTTTTGCTGAAGAAAGGCTACGAAGTCCACGGCATCGTTCGGCGCAGTTCGACCTTCACCACCGGCCGTATCGACCATCTGCATCAGGGCCTCGGCGGCAACGCGCCCGGACTGCGTTTGCATTACGGCGATCTCGGCGACGCTACCGGGCTGCGGCGCATAATCGAGCAGACCTTGCCGGACGAGGTTTACAATCTCGCGCGCAATCGCATGTGCGGATTTCCTTCGATCAGCCCGAATATACCGCCGACGTGGTCGGGGTTGGCGCCTTGCGGCTGCTCGAAGCGATCCGCGACCATGTTCAGCACACTCAACGGCCGGTGCGCTACTACCAGGCCGGATCGTCGGAGATGTTCGGCGAGGTGGCGGAGATTCCACAGCGCGAGACCACCCCGTTCCACCCGCGCAGCCCCTACGCTTACGCAAAATGCTACGCGCATTGGCAGACCCTGAACCATCGCGAGGCCTACGGCCTGTTCGCGGCCAACGGAATTCTGTTTAATCACGAGTCACCGCGCCGGGGTGAGAATTTCGTCACGCGCAAAATCACCCGCAGCGCCACCCGCATCAAGCTCGGGTTGCAGGACAAGCTCATCCTCGGCAACCTCGAAGCGAAGCGCGACTGGGGCTTCGCCGGTGATTATGTCGAGGCGATGTGGCTGATGCTGCAGCAGGAGCGGCCCGACGATTACGTCGTGGCCATCGGCGAGACTCATTCGGTGCGCGAGTTTCTCGATCTCGTGTTCGATCGGCTCAAGCTCGATCCAAAGCGCTACGTCGACTTCGATCCGCGCTTCATGCGGCCTGCCGAAGTGGACATTCTGATCGGCGATTACTCGAACGCCCGGCGCGTGCTCGGATGGGAGCCGCGGTGCGCTTCAAAGAACTGGTCGCGATCATGGTCGATTCCGACCTCGAACTTGCCGAGCGCGAAAAAACGCAGCCTCGGCTTAAGCAGCGATTAGCGACACCTGTGAAAACGCGCTCAAGTGAAGTCACCCACGTACTACTCGGAACAGGGACCACGCTGATCACGGTTCTCTAGCTCCACGACGATCTTCTGGCGATGCCTCGGGAGAGCGCCGTTGCACACAATTGCCTAAGAAGTCGGGGAATTTGTTTACCAAGCGACGTAGGACGTCCACGCCGAGCCGGGACCATGGCACGGCGCGCTTAGTCGCGGGGTCTCACCCTTCTGTCGTAAATCCGATACTTAGACGAAGAGCGAAGCGATGGTATCGACGCCGACGGCCACATCCTCGAGCCGCCGGTTTTGTGATAGAAGTAAGTCGAACCCCGAAACCTGCTCGAAACGAGTTCGACTGGGTTGGCAACTGGACCAATTTTCAAGTCGTTTTCAACGTTGCAAACGGTGCGGCGGTTGTCTTAGCTGAAACGGTTGCCAATCTTCGCTCGAACAAATCGATAAATATCAAGACAACTCCGATATGCGTGAGGTCCTTGCAGTATGCAACGCTTAATGATTGGTCTAATCCTTGCGCTGGCGTTAAGCCTAAGCGCTTCGCTCGCATTTGCCCGCGGTCCGCGCAACGACGGCCGCATCTACATCGCAGATTATGCAGCGATCGAAAATCCGTATCGCGCCCTCGCTCGCACCGACAGTTCGTCACAGGTCCAAGCCGCCTTAAACGACGCGGGAATACTCAAGACCACGGTCATTTGGCCACCCGGTGTCATTTGGCTCTCGAAGGTGAACTGGCCTGCCGGAGTAACTATGGTTGGTGCGGGCCGCGACTACAACGGAAATGGCGGCACTACCATAGCTTCGACAAATAAGAACGCCCCGATGTTCATTCTCGCGAGGGGCGGACCATTCAAGTTCTCGCAGGCGACCCTCCAGGCCGGCAAGTATGCTGTCTATGCGCCTGACCCGATCAACGGACTCACGCTGGAGAGCGTGAACTGGGGCGTCAGCAACCCTTCGGGCGCGGGAATCGACCTGGAAAGCACGTCAAACTATCCGATCCACATCAGCGATTTTGTGGCGAGCGGCGGTTCCTACGGCATCGTCGCCAAGAACCACATGGGCAATACCATTATCGAGAATGGCAAATTTGGTAGTCAGACCGTTTATCCCATCGCGCTGCTGAACTCCGGCGCGGGGCACGTCACGAGTCAATTCATCACGATCCGGGGAATTGATTTCAGCATGAACAAGGTCCCGGACATCTACATGGAAGGCCCCGTCGGCATGGTCGAGATCGACAAGATCGAAACCGAACGATACGTAACTAAAACCAACTTCCCATTAGCGGATATCGTGTTCGGGCCGGGCAACATAGGCATGGTCAAGGTCTCGAACTCAGTGCTCGGTGCCAACACGAAATACTCCATCTATAATGCGCCGGGTTTCACCTTGCTGGAAAACGACGGCCTTGGGGTTCCGGTGCAAACGCACGACCCGCGCAATGTAACAGCCATATCCGTCGCAGGGCCGACTCCTCTGGTCGTGCGGTAATTGAGGCAATTTATGACTGATGGCGCGATTCAGCCGCCGGCGACTGCGGACGCGACGCTCGCGGGCGGGCGCGCCTTGATCGACCTCGGGCGCAAATATCTGCTCAACGACAACTGGTGCCGGCGTCCGATACGTTATCGGGCTTCAGCGTTACCCGCCGTCGTGGTCTTGGTGGTCAGCGTGTGCGGCGTTCCGAGCAACGTTCGCGTTGATCGATCTCTCTCGGGGATGGTCGATGCTCATGGTTACTGAAAGAACCTAGTGGCCTGTAACATTGAACTGGTATCATCTTCAATCCGTAAAGGCATTGCGTCCGCTCATGTTACTTAGTTATGCGCTACCACTTTCACTGTTACAGATCATTAGATGGAGTTTATTGGAGAGACCGCGGCAGTGTGACGATCGTTGCGATAAGCTATCGCGCGCTGCACCGGAGGCCGGGTGTAGGAATCTAGCCAGGCTGGGTTTGCTATGCCGATGCCGAGTGCGGCCGATGAGCAATTCAGAGCTCTTCCACGCGCATGCAAGAGCTGAATGCTGCGCGGCGAGCGAAAGCTGGAGCTGGATCGGCGTCATGGCGTCCGCAGATCGCGGCGAGTGCGCGCAACATACATAATCTTTCCGACACATATGGTCTAACTCACTTTCTATGGCTCTTTCCTTTCGTCATACGCGGCAGGGATCGCCTGCCGGCACAAGCCGGCCTGGCCACATTCACGGGGTGCTTTCGGGGTAGAACTCGTGAGCCAGCAATGCAATCCGCTCGGTTTTCGATTTCGCGGCGCCATGGCCTGTCTGGCTTCACGATTGGCGGAACGCGGATGTCGTTCAACACTTCGCACGAACCTGTGACGAATTGAGCTTAGACATCGATTTGGCCAGCCTGAAAGTGGGCCTCGCTGCGCTCCCGCTTGTCGGTTCGTAGGTGTTGTTGCCGCCTTTAATCAAGAAAGGGCCAACAGCCCGCCGACACGGGCTGCTCATATCGGCTGGGCTGCTGTCGACATGTTTGATTTTCCTTCTGCATGCAACGCACGATAATGCCGATCAGGCGAAGGCGATACGAGTGAACAAGTCGTAAAAGTGATCCGGAGTTTCTAACCTTTGAACCCGCATTCGACACTTTGTGCGTTTACTCGATCCTCGTTTGAAGCGAAAGTAGGTTATGAAACTCCGCCACGCCACCGAACTACATAGCGACACCATTGGTATTCCATATTAAGCTGCGGCGCGTTACCCTGGAAAAGGCTCTCTTTTTCGAATCTGCGCGGCAGCCACCACGGAGACCATCCGCCTACCTGCTGGTCGTTGCGCCTGAACTGGAGCTCGATTCCTGCCGCTCGGAGATTGGTGGCGATGCGCACTGAGCGCGTTACCCAGGGCGTTCAGTGACTTCGGCCAGCGTATCGACCAACGCAGGGCTGCAGTAACCATCGAGTCAATGCGCGCACGCTGTCTGCGACAGTTCCGGCAAAGCCCTGGCGGGCCATTTTGGCGAGCGGTTCATAGGGCAAGGAGGCCCGAGCGTGAGGTCGCGTACCTCTGCGCTATTGGCCCGTATGGTGGGGATCGCCTCGCCCGGCCACATTTCTAGGGCTTCCCAGACGCGCTCGCCCACCGGGCAGCCGCCAATCGTGCTGCGCTTGAGCCTGACCTGGAGGAGTTCCGGAGTCCTGCCACGGTCGCGTCGAGCAAGGCTCCATGACCAAGATCGTCGCTCTGAGAATTCGCGCCGGAACCAAGCTTCGTCTAGCCGATCAGGTGTGATACTCAGGAATTCGACTTTGAACTACCCACGGCCTCCGTTACATAAATGGCGTTGGATGACGCCTCGCATTAGCGAGATCCGGGCAGAGGGCGCCGACTCACCGGCAGTCCGCCGATCGCGCTGACTAAATCGATCGGCCTGTCGGACCATTCGGCCACGATGATATTCAATACGTTCGACTATTACATCCTGTTTTTGCTGCCCGCGGCGCTGGCCTTCAAGTTGGCGCCCATTCCTTGGCGGCCATGGGTCATTGCGCTTTCGGCCAGTGGTTTTTTTGTATATTTCTCGCTGCGCGGATTCGGCGGCGTGCTTGGTGCGCTGTGCCTGGCGATCTTTATCTGGGAATGCGCGGTCAGCAGATTATACCGTCCGGGGGCGCTGATTTGCGCACTCGGCATTGTCCAGAGCATAGTACTTTTAGTTATCTTCAAATACTGGAATTACTTCACTGGACTGGTACTGCGCGGACCCGCGGCCGTGCGATGGCATTGGTCAGGCGCGTTTCTGCCGCTCGGAATTTCGTTCTTCACGTTTGAATTCATCCACTACGCGGTCGATCGCTATCGCGGGAAGACCGTACCAGGCAGTGCAGGCGAATACCTCGCCTTCATCCTGTTCTTCCCGACGATGGTCGCGGGGCCGATCAAGCGCTACCAGGACTTTCTGCCCAAATTGCGCGCAGCCGACGCGACCCTGCTCGACGTGCGCGTCGGCGTCACGAGGATACTGGTCGGTTTGACCAAGAAATTCGCGATCGCCGATCTCATGACAGCCTTCACAAATCATTTGAACGCCACCGACATCGCACGCGCCGACCGGCGCGTATTGCCGCTCTGGCTATTGGCGTACGGAATCAAAATATACTTCGACTTTGCCGGCTACTCCGACATCGCGATCGGTTCCGCCCGGCTCTTCGGAATCGTGGTACCGGAGAATTTCGACTGGCCGTATTTTCGCTCAAACATCGCGGAATTCTGGACCTACTGGCACATCTCGCTATCGCGCTGGTTAATCGATTACGTATTCATCCCACTCGGTGGCTCGCGGGTCGCGCCGATGCGCATCTACGCCAACCTGATCGTTACTATGTTCGTGAGTGGAGTGTGGCACGGCGCGGGAACCAATTTCGTGGTATGGGGACTTTGGCACGGAATGCTTCTGTCTGGTCATAGAATCTGGCGTACGGCAATCGGGAACCCATCGCCGACAACTCCCAAACTGATATTCGGATGGCTATCGACGTTCGTGATGGTCAACCTGGGCTGGGCATTCTTCTGCATGGATCTGCCAACCGCGCGATTCTTTCTGGAGCGGATGTTTTTAGGTTGAATATGGCAACCATAATCTTTCTGAAGCACGTACTCGATTATCTCGGCGGCGTCGTGGATTCACCGCCGGCCGGTGCTCCGCGAATACTCTCGCACCCGGCGTTTACCGGAATCCTGTGGGGCGTATTGGCAATAGCTATAATGATGTTCTCGGGACAGACTTCGCGTTTCATTTACATTGACTTCTGAACCGTCACCGCCAGTTTCCAGCCGGGCAATCGCGACCTCATTAGTCGTCGCACTGGTTGCACTGGGCGTATTCAATTTCATCGTGCGCTACCTTGCGTACGATATGCCGGCGCGCGTGGCAATTCGCGCAATCGATTCGACCCGCGGCGCTACTTATCTCGCATTTGGCAATTCCCTGATCGAGGCGGCGTTCGATTCGGCCGCCTTCGCTGAGAACATGAATCCCGAACCGGCGGTAGCGCTCAATGCGGGCTTGGGCGGCACCTCGTCAGTGCAACATCTTCTGCTACTGCGCGAGGCGTTGCGCCGCGATCCGACGATCAAGGTTGTGATCTATGGCTTTTACGATTTTCAGCTCAGCGAAACCGGAAAACTCAAGAACGCGGATTTGATCGGAAACTACGCCATCAGCTATTACCTCAACCCGGAAATCGCGCTGCGCTACTACCAGATGAGCCCTCGCGATCGCCTCGAGTTCGAAGTTATGCGGCGCCTGCCGATGATGGTCGAGCGAGGTAAACTCTGGCAAAAAGTCGAATTGCTGCGCCGGGCGTTAGGCGGGATTGGGATGCCGCACGAGCAAAACAATCGCTTCGGCCGCGCCGCCGATTTCAATCTGTTGGAAGCAACGCGCGAAGATTTCGTGAGCGCCTGCGCTCGCTGGTCCGCGCCGACGGCTGGCTTGAGCCGCCCGATCCTCGAGATCATCCGGGAGTCACAAGCTCACGGGGCTAAATTGGTTTTCGTCGAAATGCCCATGCCCCCGTTTCATCAACAAACCTACTATAATCTGCCGCAGTGGAGCCGGTATCGGAGCAAGCTCCGCGAACTGGTCACACAGACCGGCTCCGAATACGTTTCCGCGAGCGACTGGATCAGCGATCCGGCTGAATTCGTCGACCATCTCCACTTGGGGCAGGCAGGTGCGCAAGATTTCACCCGACGTTTAGCTCTATACATACGATCGCAATCAGGTAAGGGATCAATGTGAATCGACCAAATCACGGTTTCATCTCGACCTGATGACCGGATAGTCACGCTGCTCGTTTCTTGCGTACTCGATAATGTCTGCTGGTATGAAATTGGGTAGCGGCTCGATAATCGTATAGACTGCACGTTTTCCGTCTTCAACCGAGTGCACCGGATCGAGAACAGCCTCTATGGGCGCGGGGCGTCGCGGCGACTTCCCTACCTAGCACGTGTCGGTAGATTGACTGACGGCCGCTTAGCGCGGTCGAAGGGCTGATATCCCGACCACCGAAGTGGCGAGTATAACGGACTTGACACCATGCACAGATCCGCCCAAAATACGGGCAGCGTGACAGGCCTTTCTTCTAACTCATCCTCAGATAGCGACAGCGACCCACCATTAAGACGCCCGCGCGATGCGGGCTTTGTCGCGTGGCCGCTGGCCCCCCTTTCATGGCTTGGACTCGCCGATGTTTTATTTCTGGTTCTAGTCGCAATAGTTGTGGGTTTTGGGGCCGCGCACAAAATCGCTGGGCATCTTGATGGGGATTGGCGTTTGCGGGCCAGGGGCTCCGGGGGCTCGATAGGGTTCGAGCAGTTCGACTACGGATTTTGGCATCGTCTGAAATTCAGCCCTTGGCGGAATGAAAATCCAGCAAAATCCGGTTTCGTAGGTGTCCTTTCCAATGGGGTCGGTATAGCGAACGCATTCATATGCGATGAGGCTCTTTCTTCCGGCGGCAATGTCCGGGAACAAAGCGGTCCAATCGACCTCAGAATTGAACTGAGCAAGTGGTCGCCATATTCCACCAGCGCGTACCGCATTGGCTTGCAGGCCCATGCGTTGGCAGCCGGAGAAATCGCGGGCAGCTGGCATTGTCGCGAAGGCGTCAATGCGGATGATTCCCTCACCGAAAATTACCGGGCCTTTCCCATAGTTACGAAAATTGAGAACGACCCGAGGGAAAAATCGGGGGGGAGTTATAAGTTCCTCCAGTTGAGGAGTCTCTTTTGTGACAGGGCCGTCCCCGCTCAAAACGCCTGTAAGTTGCGCATATTCCAGGATCAGATAGGGGCGATCCGTTCTCAAAGCAAGCGTCGCGATGTTTGCTTGACGGCGAATTTGGATCAGTTGCCAAGCCGCAAAGAAGGTATACAGCGCGCCAACGATAAACAGACCCTGTTGTACTTTGAAGGGAGTCAGCCGCAGCAAGCCGGGCCACGATTCATCTCCGGTATTAATGTTTTCCTGTCGAGTTGTGGCCTCGTTCTTTATGGTCTCTGCCAGTTTGAGGATGTTAGCTTGCTCGGCTTGAACCGCAGACAAAAGTACATCGGCCTCCTGCTCTCGTTGGGAGGCGGAATCGGCCTCTACTGCGGACTGTCGCTCATGTTTTGTGGTGCGATTCTTTTGTGAGTTTGCGGCGTCGCTTCTCGTGCCGCTTAGGAGTACCGCCAATGCAGCCAAGACCAACAAAGCCACGCGGTGCATCAGGGCTTTCTCGCCCTTCTGTGTTTCGCGGGTCGCGCTTTGAGTTTGGCGGGGTTCACCGGTGGAGTCTTGAGCATGCGCTTTAGAGCATCTTCGAAAGTCATAGGATGGAGCACAACAGGCTTATCCTCTGTTCGTTTGGGCATGGACTACTCCAGAGAACGTGACGAATTTAACACCAACGTTGCCAATCCTGCCATAATCGGGCGATGGGCAAAACGGGGCCGTTCTCTTCTGTTAGTCTGGTGCCGGAGTTTGGTCGCCGACTCCGCCATCATTGGGCGTCTGCTGTGATGGGCGGCACAGTGCCGGGAATCGGTTTGTTTGTCTGGAGTCTATTTGGCTCTGTTCCTCACTGGACAGTCGGATTGACTCTGGTTGGTGCCCTTCTCTTCTCAGGTTATTTCACATGGCGGGATGAATACTTAGCCCGGCAGAAAGTCACGCAACAGATTCGAGTTAAAGTCGACAGCGCGATTGAGGTCACTGGCGGTACGTGGAACAACGAGGGCAACCAAATCGATCATTCTGTTGGAATGATTGTGAAGCTAACCGTATTCAACGCGGGGAAAAAGACAATTCTCGACGATTGGACACTCACCCTTCCCAATGGGAAGGAGGTGTTAGCGTTCAAAGACGAGATGTTGGACCGCGTGATCAACCCGTCTCCGAAGCACCGAAGCGAAGAAGAATTTGCGCTAATTCAGAATGTGCAAGCGATATCACAGAATCCATTGGATACCGGCGACCGAAAGAAATTATTCCTGGAGTTTACAAGTAGAGGGCTGTCGCAGGCGGAATTTGAAGAAGTGAACAAGGATGATCGGCGTTGGGCTTTGAAATTTCGCAACACTTCGGGTGCTTGGCATATCGTTAACCTAGTAAGAATTGCTGACATTTTTAAGGCCGCCGACGATTTAGACGAAGTTTGATTAGGAATCGTGAAAAGCCAAACTCCAACCGCGGCTGTCTGGACTGGCGATGCAGAAGCGTCCGCCAGTTCGGTCGCCTCAGCATCCTGCTATTGCGGCTCTGAAAATGTCAGGGTTCTTACGGTTATTGAAGCGCCAAGAAAACTCGTTCAAGTAGAGCGGGAGATATTTCTTGCTGACGTTGTTATACGTGCCGATGACGCCACGCTTCAAGAGGCTCCAGAACGATTCCAAATTGTTCGTATGGACGTTGCCGCGCACGTATTCGCCGCGCGAATGGTTCACGGACGCATGCGGCAGGCCCATGTACTTGTAGCTGACGTTCTCATCGGTCGCGACCAGCGAAACCCTTGTCGCTCACAACATCCCGCACGAAGCCGCTCAGCGTGCGTGCATCGGTATCGCCAATCACGCGGCAGACCACGTTGCCCTTGCGCGCGATTGCTCCAATGACGCCCGTTTTGCTGTAACCGATGGCTTCGCCTATCGGCTGCTGACCCTTTGCTTTGCGGACTTGAGCGCTTTTCTTGTTCCAGTGACGGTTGCGATCCTTGCCGCCGACATAGGTTTCATCAGCTTCAACGATTCCTTCAAGTTTAGCGTCATCGTTGCCGAGCATGGCGCGGACGCGATGGCACATATAGAAAGCGGTCTTGTATGCGGTCGGCCTGCCGTTCTCCGTAAGCATCCGCTGAACCTGAAGCGCGCTCATGCCCTTCTTGCTCTGGCAGATCAGGTAAATAACCTCGAACCAAACAGGCAATTCATAATTGGTATTCTCGAACACCGTTCCGACGAGCGCGGAGAAGCGATAGCCGTTCTTCTTGTGGCAGATCGAGACAAGGCCGGTATCTTCGTTCACGCTTTCCTTGCCGCTCTTGCATACCCATGTCCAGTTGCGCTTGGCGATCCTGAATACCTTCTGGTTGCCGCAACGAGGGCAGGCGACACCATCAGGCCAGCGCATTTCAACCAGCAAAGCCATGCAAGCGTCTTGAGTATTGTACTGTTCGTGAATCTGTCGAAGGCTGATCATATGAAACAGACTTTATACCCATTTCGGGCATGGTGTCAAGTTCGTCATACTCGCCACCGAAGTTGACGTAATGCTCGAATCGCTCTATCTAGCTAAACGTCCGTAGGGAGCTGACAAGGTTTCAGTGCCCGATGGTGTCCCCACTCGCGGCGCACGGAGAATATCGAAAGACTGTCCAGCGGACATCGCCAGATACTTACCCCGGAAGGCTTCATCAATATGCTGCGTCTGTGCCGATATCGCCGGTGGAGGACTCGAGGAAGTGAATGCGTCCGCTGTGACTGACGAACTGTCTCCTGCCAGCCGGTGCTCTTCTGCCAGCCGGTGCTCTTCACCAGAATAACAGTCACGCGGCCGGATAAGCGCGGCGGCGGTCGTGACGTCATCTCGGCGCCCAGCAGCGCATCATAAGGAGCGTGATTCCCGTACGCATCAGCGAACTGCTGCTCCGCTTCAATCTAACTACCGCGGCCAGCGAACTGATCCCATACGGTAACACGCGTCGCGAACCTTGGAAAAGACCGTCAGTTGTCGTCAGTGATCGTCAGTAGCCGCAGGAAATTGGGTCCGAAGGTCCCGGCTTACTGACGGTCACTGACGACAACTGACGGTCTTTTCCGAATCTGCGCAGCAGCGACCACGGAGACCATCCGCCTGCCCTGCTGGTCGTTGCGGCTGAACTGGAGCTCGATTCCTGCGGCACGGAGATTGGTGGTCATGCGCCTGAGCGCGTTACCCAGGGCGTTCGGTGACTTCGGCCAGCGTATCGACCGGCGCATGGCTTCACTGACCATCGAGTCAAGCCGTGCATGAAGTTCCGCGACTGTTCCGGTAAAGCCCTCGCGGACCAATTCGGCCAGCGGTTCGTAGAGCGGGGAGGCCTCGAGCGCGAGGTCGCTAGCCGCTGCGCTATTGGCCCGACAGGCTGCGATCGCCTCGTCCGGCTTCATGCCCAACGCTTCCTCACACGCGCTCACCCACCGGGCAAAGTCCGCCAAGCGCGGTGGCCGCTCGAGTTTGACCTGTGGTAGATTTCGGATTCCCGCCACCGCGGCGTCGAGCAGTGCACCCAGGATTCCTGGTCGTCGCTCGGAGAATTCGCTCCAAAACTGCGCTTCGTCCCGGCGGACCTCGGGTGTGATACTCAGGAACTCGACTATCAGCGTACGGTCGAGAAAGTCCGGCCTTGC
>Ga0073928_10001428_pt1 | contig 45986 bp, 41 predicted proteins | sample PaiPotPPA55metaG_FD_76969 | JGI IMG/M metagenome (GOLD analysis project Ga0073928, IMG submission 76969) | Iron sulfur acid spring bacterial and archeal communities from Banff, Canada, to study Microbial Dark Matter (Phase II) - Paint Pots PPA... ...
CGCCCGCCGCATCGCGACCTTCGAAGGGAAGCGCCAGGATCTGACGTGAGTCGAAGGTATTGCCGATGGTCGCGTCGGTTGTGTTTACCGGGGCCGCACCACCTTCTATAACCGTGACGGTGTCGGAGACAGCGCCGAGCTCCATTGTGATTTTTAGCGTCTGGGTGGTGGACACCAACGCTTGAATTTTCGAGGTCACCGACGATTTGAAGCCGGGCGCTTCGACGTGCGCAGAGTAAGTACCGGGCTGTAGAGAGAGAAACTGAAAGCGCCCTTGGTCGTCTGTCACGGTCTCGCGACTGACACCACTGGAAGGGTCGGAAATGGTGACTTTGCCTCCGACCACGGCGGCGCCCTGAGGGTCGGTCACGTCGCCTACGATGGCGGTAGTACCCTGTTGTGCGAACGACGAATGTGTCCCGAGGGCCATGAACAGGGAAAAGAGAAAAGAAAGAATGCTATTGCTTACAGTTCGAGTCACGAAATTCCCCTTTTTCTTTTTCGTTTCAAACGGTTTAAACCGAGGTGTGAGGCAAGTCACGTGCCGAAGCTACTGCGAAGAAACGAAAGGGGTTTAGGTAAAAATAATTTCTAAATTCATTACGGATTCTTAGATTTAGTTACAGATTTCTTGATTATCGCGCCGGGGGCGCCTTTTTCCGGTGCAGTTCTGTCGTGTTCATGTAAATCGCGGGAAGAATTTTCGGATTGCTCTTACCAGAACACGGTAGGATTTCCAACTATGCAGAGTCTTCTGGAAGCCCGGGACTTGAGGAAGAGCTACTCTCGCACAACAAGCTTGCTGTCCGGGCAAGGTCGCGAATCAGGGTTTGTGGCCGTTGACGGCGTGAGTTTCTCCGTGGCTGCGGGGGAAACATTCGCTGTGGTTGGCGAGAGCGGGTGCGGTAAGACTACGCTGGCACGGATGCTGCTGCGTTTGATTGAACCTGATTCCGGCGAGATTCAATTTGATGGGCAAGATCTGCTTGGGCTTGGGGGCGAGAAGTTGCGGCAGCAACGGCGGGAGATGCAGATGATCTTTCAGGATCCATTTGCGTCGCTGAATCCGCGAATGCGTGTGGGAGAGATTGTGGGCGAGCCGCTAGCAATTCACGAGCCGTGGCTCTTGCGAACGGAACGGCACGCGCGCGTTGCCGCTACGCTGAAGCGCGTCGGGCTCGGCGAGGATGTGCTGGCGCGGCATCCTCACGAATTTTCCGGAGGGCAGCGGCAGCGCATTGGGATCGCGCGAGCGCTGATTTTGCGTCCGAAGCTGATCGTGGCAGACGAGCCGGTCTCGGCGCTTGACGTTTCGGTTGGCGCGCAGGTGCTTCTTTTGCTGCAGGAGCTGCAGCAGGAGTTTGGATTAACTTACGTCTTCATCTCGCACAGCTTGCCGGTGGTGGCGCAGGTGGCTACGCGGGTGGCGGTCATGCGAGCTGGGAAGTTTGTGGAAGTGGGGGCGGTGGAGCAAATTTTGCATCGGCCGGCGCATTCGTATACGCGGGAATTGCTGGCGGCCGTCCCGGAATTGCCGAAGGTGTAGGGCAGGCGGAAACCCTCCAAAGCTCGGTAAGTGTAAGCGTCTCGCTGCACGGGGAAAACGAGTATGGCGGACGCAGGAGTGATCTCAATCCGGGGTGAAGCGTGCCTGCCAGCTGCAGGCGGGCTGCGTCCCTACTAGTCGTGAAATATTTGTGGCGTTCGGGCGTAATGAGGGGTAGAAGGCAGTAGGAATGCGCCAGTAAGGCGCTCTGTGGTGGAGGAACCTCGATGGCTACAACTACGTCCGTTCCCGCGCCGGACGCGCAATCGCAGCCGGGGATCAGTCCAGTCGGACGGGTCTTTGGCGTATTTTTCTCCCCGAAGCCTACCTTTGAAGACATTGTGCGCAAGCCGAGCTGGGTGCTTCCGTTTGTTCTGCTGACATTGTTCAGCATCGGCGTCACCTTCGCGATCAACCAACGGATCAATTGGCGCCAGTTCATGACGCAGCAGATTGAGAAGAGCCCGCGCTCCGCGAACATGTCCGCCGAACAGAAGGAGCAGCAAATCGAAGGCGGCGCGAAATTTACTCCGATCTTTACGTGGGCGGTCGGCGTGTGCGGCCCGATTATTTTTATGCTGGTGGTGGCTTTGGTGATGTGGGGTGCATACAACTTATTGGCCGGTGCGAACACAAATTTTGGTACGTCGTTTGCAATTACGTCGCACGCGGCGTTAACGGGGCTGGTGAGCAGTCTGCTTTTTATCCTGATTTTGTATTTGAAACCGTACGGAACTGTGGACTTGGAGAACCCCGTGGCGACGAACCTAGGCGCATTCTTGCCGGACGATTCGGCGAAGTGGCTGGTGGGGCTACTGAAGTCGATTGATATTTTCACCTTCTGGACGCTGATCCTGTTGGCTATCGGCTTCGCGGCCACCAATCCAAAGAAGCTGAAGGGCAGCAAAGCGTTTACGATTGCATTCAGCGTGTGGGCCGTTTATGTGGTTTTGCGCGTTGGCAGCGCTTGGATTTTCTCCTGATACACTCACTGGGTGAGTTTTTCGTTTGAAATAGAGAAGAAGGATACGTCGTCGGCTGCGCGGCGGGGCAGGCTGAGTACGCCGCATGGCGTAATCGAGACGCCGGCGTTCATGCCGGTGGGCACAGCCGCTACTGTCAAGGCATTGACGCAAGAGGCGCTGGAAGAGCTTGGCGCTTCGATCATTCTTGCCAACACGTATCATTTGTATTTGCGCCCTGGGCACGAGCTGATTCGCAAACTTGGTGGCTTGCACCGGTTTATGTCCTGGCCGCGGGCGATTCTCACTGATTCCGGCGGATATCAGGTCTTCAGTCTTTCTGAGCTGCGCAAAGTTACAGACGATGGCGTGCGATTTCGCTCGCACCTGGACGGCTCGGCGCATCTACTCACGCCAGAGAAAGCTGTGGAGATTCAGCTCGCACTGGGGTCGGACATTGCGATGGTGCTGGACGAATGTATTGAGACTCCGGCGCCGCGGGAGCTGGCGGAAGCGGCGGTGAAGCGCACGACGGAGTGGGCGCGGCGGGCGCGGCAACATTTTTTGCAGTATGCGCGACAGAACGGCAAGCTTGGGCAATGGCAATTCGGGATTGTGCAGGGCGCGACGTTCGCGGATTTACGGAGAGAGAGCGCGCGCCAGGTTCTCGAGCTGGACTTTCCGGGGTATGCGGTGGGAGGGCTGGCGGTCGGCGAGCCGCACGCGGTGACTTGCGAAATGGCCGCGGAAGTAACTTTTCTGATTCCTGGCGACCGGCCGCGGTATCTAATGGGTGTGGGGCGGCCCGAGCAGCTGGCGGATTACGTGGCGCTCGGAATCGACATGATGGATTGCGTGCTGCCGACGCGCGCGGCCCGGCACGCGTGCCTGTACACCAGCGAAGGCCGGGTGCTGATCAAGAACGCACGGTACGCGCAGGATGAGCGGCCGATCGATCCGCAGTGCTCGTGTTCGGTTTGCCGGCGATACACTCGGGCGTATTTGAGGCATCTTTTTGCCGCGGGAGAAATCACCGCGGCGATTCTGGCCACCCACCATAATGTCCACTTTTACCTTGACATAATGCGGCAAATCCGCGAGGCTATCGGGTTTGGAAACCTAGCGAAATTCTCATCTGCGATGCACGCGCGCTACGCGGAAGGTCCAGCCTGAGGGATACGGCAGGCTGAACACGGGTCGGGATAATCGGCCGAGTCCGAAGGGCGCACGGGCCGTCCGCACGGCACCACCAGAAGAGAGTGCGTAGGGTTAGTGGAAGCGCGGTGAAAACCCGCGGTAAGCTGTTGCTATCTCCCGCGACGCGCGAAAGGGCAGGCTCACAGCCAAAATCGGCTGTTCCGCCGGGCGCGGCGGGAATAAGAAAGAAGTCAGGCAGGAAACATGCTCGCGACGATGTTAATGATGACGATATTGCAGATGCCCAGCGGGCTGGGCTCCGCGCTGAGCAGCCCTTTGGTGATGATGGTCATCGTAATGGGCATCTTCTACGTAATGCTCATTCTTCCGCAACAACGCCAGCGGAAGAAGCTGCAGGAAATGCTCTCGGCGCTCAAGGCCGGAGATAAAGTAATCACCAACGGCGGCATCTATGGAGTGATCAATGGTATCGACGGGGATACGGTTATTTTGAAGATCGCCGACACTGGTTCGTCACCGGTAAAAATCCGCATCGCGCGTTCGGCAATTACGCAGGTGGAGGCATCGGAAGATGCGAAATAAGCCCACCAGCCTTCCGATGACGCGCCGTACTTTCTGACTATGAATCCTAATTTGAAGTGGAAAGCTGTTTTCATCGTTGTCGTTATTCTCGGCTGCATCTATGGGCTGCTGGGCCTGCCGACATTTCCGACGTCCGTGGCGGACGTGAAATCAAATTTTGGGCACCAGATCCAGCTTGGGCTGGATTTGCAGGGCGGCACGCACCTGATTTTGCAGGTGCAGGTGCAGGAAGCCATCGCGCAGGAGACCGACCAGACGGTTGACCGGCTTACGAATCAGTTGCGCGCGAAGAATATTCGATACGACGAAGTTCGCCGCGTGGACGATACGCACATTGTTGTGCGCAACATTCCTTCCGAGCAGTTGTCCGATTTCCGCGATTTGGTCGCTTCGCAATTGCAAAATGTGTGGGACATGTCGCCGACGGCGGGTGAACCGTCAAGCTATACGCTAACCCTGCGGGCGAGCGCCATTGCCGCGATTAAAGACACGACGATGCAGCAGTCGCTCGAAACGATCGAGCGGCGCATCAACGCGCTGGGATTGACCGAGCCGACCATTCAGATTCACGGCCGGAATGACAACGAGATTCTTGTGCAGCTGCCCGGAGAAGGCGATCCTTCGCGCGCGAAGGCTGTGATTCAGGCCGGCGGGCAGCTCGAATTGAGATTGGTCGAGGATCCGAGTCCTTATCCTTCGCAAGCGGCGGCGCTGGCGGCGCATGGCGGCGTGTTACCGCTGGGGACGGAGCTGGTTCCGGGGCGCTCGGACAGCCGCAATCCGCAGGACACGGGAGAGGTTTGGTACGTGCTGAGCCGGACGCCGGTGGTTACCGGGCGCGACCTGCGCAGCGCGACGGAGAACCGCAACACGAACAATCCTGGGCAGTGGCAAGTGAACTTTTCGCTTTCGGCGGAGGGCGCTCACCGGTTTGGACCGTTCACCGAACAGAATGTGCATCGGCAGATGGCCATCGTGCTGGAGCATCGCGTGTACTCCGCGCCGGTGATTAATAGCCGCATCGATGATCAGGGATTCATCGAGGGCAATTTTAGTCAGGAATCGGCGCACGACTTGGCGCTGGTGCTGCGCGCAGGGGCACTGCCAGCGTCCATCAAGTATCTCGAGGAGCGCACGGTCGGTCCGTCGCTTGGGGCAGACTCGATTCGTCATGGCGTCCAGGCTTCCGTTCTGAGCCTTTTGGTCGTAATGATCTTTATGCTGTTCTACTACCGCATGTCCGGCGGCAACGCGGTGCTTGCGCTAGTGCTGAACTTGGTCATTCTTATGGCCGTGCTGGCCGCATTCGGAGCTGTTCTGACATTGCCGGGTATCGCGGGCGTGATTTTGACGATCGGCATGGGCGTGGATTCGAACGTGCTTGTGTTCGAGCGCATCCGCGAAGAGTTGCGCAACGGCAAATCGCCTGCGTCTGCCGTGCAGGCCGGCTTCGACAAGGCCTTTTTGACCATCATCGATACTCACGTGACCACTGTCGTGTCCGCTTTCTTCCTCTTTCTGTTCGGCACCGGACCCATCCGCGGCTTTGCGATCACCTTGACAATAGGTTTAATCGCGAACGTTTTCACGGCCATCTACGTTTCGAAGACGATTTTCGAGTATCACCTGACGAAAATGGATCGCCAGGCGGAACTAAGCATTTGATTTCGTACTAGGACTGCTGCTAGCGTTTTCGGGCGCGGCACTTTGGGCCCTTCCGTTCATCTAAATTGGTCGGTAACGGTTGCGGGAACAAACAGATGCCCTCCGGAGTCTAAAGAAGGGAAGTACGTGTGGAATGATCGAGTTCTTCAAAGAACCCAACATCGACTGGATGGGTAAAGCGAAGTATTTCTATGCCCTCAGCGCAATCTTGCTTCTCGCCGGCTGGACTTCGGTCTTTCTAAATCACGGTCTTCGGTACGGCATCGACTTCAAGGGTGGCACCAACGTGGACGTGCGCTTTGCGCAGCCTCCTAACATTGACGAAATCCGTAAAGGCTTGACGGTCCAGGGGCTCGGCAATAGCGAAATCCAGAGCATCAGCAGCGGCGGCTTGAACACGAAGTCCAACGAAGTTCTGATTTTCGTCGAACAAAAAGGCCAGGGCGATGAGGCGCTGGACACCGCGAGGGCTCAAGTAATCACCGCTCTGAACTCCATCTACGGGGTGAAGGATTCCAGCAAGCCGGACTTCAACGCCGCAACTCCTTCTTCCCTCGCTACGATTTTAAACGCCAATGATCCGCTGCATCTATCGACCAATGCTGGCGACCGCTACCAGCAGTTGGCCAAGAAAGTATTGGCGTATCGCGATGATACCAAGGGCGGCGTGCTGACCAATTTCGATGAGCTTTCGCGCGTGGATGGTGTCACGCCCACTGTGCTATCCACTCTAAAGAGCAACTACGCCCTGGGGACTTTCGCCATTCGCAATGTTGAGGTAGTGGGCCCGAAAGTCGGTGGCGAGCTTCGCCGCCAGGCCATCTTTGTTACCCTCTATGCTTTGGCAGGCATGCTGGTATATATTGCCTTCCGATTCGAGTGGGTTTACGGGGCCGCCGCTGTCCTTGCCGTTTTTCACGACGTACTAATTACCCTGGGCTTTTTTTCGTTACTCCATTATGAGATTTCGCTGACCGTTATAGCGGCGCTTCTCACACTTGTCGGATATTCGATGAACGATACCATCGTGATTTTCGATCGCATCCGCGAGAACAATCGTCTGTTGCGCCGCGAATCGTTCGCTGACGTGGTGAACAAGTCCATCAATCAAACTTTGTCGCGAACGATTTTGACAAGCGGTCTGACTTTCCTTACCGTGCTCGTCCTGTTCCTGATGGGCGGCCAGGTGCTTAGGGCCTTCTCCTTTGCCCTGGTGGTGGGAATTGTGGTAGGAACGTACTCCAGTTTTGGCATTGCTGCTCCGCTGGTGGTCGCGTGGAATCGTTGGCGCGGCCAAGGAGTGGTAGCAGGTCCCGGACCCGCAGCCGGCAACAAAACCCGCAGTAGCGAAACCGTTTCAGCGCGTCTCGCTCCTGCCGGGAGGAGGTAATCATCCATGTTTGAAGATATGGTGGTTTCGAGTCCGAACCCGACGAAGACAAACAAGCCCTGGACCGTCGTGGTGTCCATGATTGCCCAGACGATCTTCCTGGCCATTCTGATCCTTATTCCGTTGATTTACACAGAAGCGCTGCCGAAGACGATGATGGCGACGATGCTCACCGCGCCTCCGCCGCCGCCCCCTCCTCCGCCACCTCCCGTGCAGACGCAGGTGGTGCACATTAAGCCGCAGGTCCACTTGATGGACGCGGGCAAACTCATGCAGCCGAAGGTCATTCCTAAAGACATCAAGATCATTAAAGAAGACGCGCCAGATGTGAACGCCGGGATGCAGGGAGGAGTTCCGGGCGGCGTCGCCGGTGGTTCCATGGGCGGCGTCATTGGTGGCGTGATTGGCGGTATGGGTGGAGCACCACCACCGCCAAAGCCGACGGCGAGTCGTATTCGCCAGGGCGGAGCCGTGCAAGCGGCGAAGCTCGTGAACAAAGTGCAACCGGTGTATCCGCCGCTCGCGCGCCAGACGCGCATTTCCGGCACGGTGCGATTGCACGCCCTGATCTCCAAGAGCGGCGCGGTAGAGTCGCTGGAAGTTATGTCCGGTCATCCGTTGCTGGTTCGTGCGGCTATGGATGCAGTGCAGCAGTGGAGGTATCAGCCAACGCTGCTCAACGGCGAACCAGTGGAGGTCGATACCACGATCGACGTCATTTTCTCGCTTAACCAGTAATAAGGTTCGCTGCTCTGGTCGTGGGGCCGGCGCAGCGTTCCAGGTACTAAGAATTTTGCAAACACTTTAAGGAGCAAACGAATGGTAGCTACTCTCTATGTTCACGCGATGCTGTTCTTCTTCCAGGCCGGGAACCCCGGCGCCTCCAGTTGGGACCTCCGCTCAATGTGGTCTCAAATGAGCGCCCTGCCCCGGACGGTAGTCGTTATCTTGTTCGTTCTGTCTATTTATTCCTTCGGCGTGATGATTGACCGCGCGCTTATGTACAGTGCCGCGCGCAAGCAATCGCGCGTCTTCGTGCAGCAAGTGGCCGGCGCGCTCAAGGATGGCAAACTCGATGAAGCCATCGCGATTGCCGAGCGCAACAAGAAGAGCCACATCGCCAAGGTTGTGGCGACCGGCCTTTCGGAGTTCCAATCCGCTTCGCAGCAGGTTTCCGATGCTGACGTGATAGAAGCAGCCAAGCGCGGCCTCGAACGCTCGGTGGCTATCGTACACGCCGAAATGAAGCGCGGCCTGTCAGCTCTGGCGACTATCGGCTCAACCGCGCCGTTCGTTGGACTCTTCGGAACCGTGGTCGGCATTTTGAACGCCTTCAAGGGCATCGAGCAGAGCAAGGCTACCGGTCTGTCGGCAGTCGCCGGCGGTATCGCAGAAGCGCTGGTAACCACGGCGCTCGGTCTTCTCGTGGCGGTCCCCGCAGTGTGGGCGTACAACTATTTCACCAACAAAGTCGAAGCGTTCGACGTGGAGATGGACAATTCCTCGATGGAGCTCATCAATTACTTCATCCTGCGTCGTGGGGCAAGAAAGTAGGTAGCCAATGGCTGCACCAGTAACGCACGCACGGTACAAGCCGCAAGCTGGGAGTCAGATGTCGACTCCCAACGTCATCCCCATGGCGGACATCATGCTTGTGCTGTTGATCATCTTTATGGTGGTCACGCCCATGTTGCAGAAGGACCATCCGGTGGACTTGGCTAGGACGAACACGGCTAAGGATATGCAAGATGCGGACAAGGATGACTCCATTGTCATCGCCGTGACCCGCGACGGTAACATCTTTCTTCGCACAACGCAGATCCGCAAGGAAGAGATCACCGCGCAAGTCAAGGACCGCATTGCCAACCGGCTGGACAAAACCGTGTACGTGAAGAGCGACGCGCGCGCCAAGTACGGCGACGTGGTCGCAGTCGTTGATGAAATCCGCTCGGCAGGTGTCGACCAAGTCGGCCTCTTGACCGAACGGAACGAGAAGAATGCGCCTCCGCCTCCTCCGCCGTCAGCGGACTAGGTCCGGTTACGCAGTAATCATTCGTTTGCAGTCGTTTTTTGCCGGTTTGACGCCGCGCCGCTTCCCACAAAACGGCGCGGCACGCGACGGCCGCAATACTCGCTAGGGACGGCCGAAGGAGAAGCTCAATGGGAATGCAGGTAGGTGAGAGTAAAGGCGGTGCGATGGCGGAAATGAACGTCGTTCCGCTCATCGACATTTTGCTGGTGCTTCTGATCATTTTCATGGTGATCACTCCGCTCACGCCAAAGGGCTTGGATACGCTGGTGCCGCAGCCGAATCCCAATCAGAAGCAAGACGTGGAGCTCGAAAACAAGACCGTGGTGGTCCAGGTGCTGACCAACGGCAAGGTGAAGATCAACAACGAAGATTCCACCTGGGATAATCTCGGGCCGCGCATCGAACAAATTTTCAAGGACCGCGCCGAGAAAATCGCCTTTGTTAAGGGCGATAGTGATGTGCTGTTTGGCGAAGTCGCGCGCGCAATCGATATCATGCGCGGATCCGGCATCGATAAAGTCGGGCTGATTACCGCCAAGCTCGAGGCCGGCCAATAGAATTCTTCAGCGTCCTGATTGCTGAAGAGACGTTTGTAGCTCGCTCTCTCGGATGTGAGAGTCCTCCTCGCGGGAATTTTCCGAACGAGGTGGCTCATGGGAATGTCAGTTGGCGGTGCGAATCGCGGAATCTTCGTTGAAATGAACGTGGTTCCGTTGATTGACGTTCTGCTCGTGCTGCTGGTGATCTTTATGATCATTCCGCACAAGCAGAAGGGCTTGATGGCGGAGTTGCCGCAGCCCGCGCCTTCGGGTGTAAGCGATCCGCAACCCTCGGCAATCGTCATTCAAGTGCTTGCCGATGGATCGCTGCGAATCAATCAGGAGAGGGACTGGGACGGGCTACGTAGGTTGGAACAGATTTTTCGGTCCAGGGCCAATCGTACGGCTTTTGTTCGGGGGGATGGCGCTCTGGAATTTCAGGTCGTCGCCAGGGTCATAGACGTTATGCGTGCCGCAGGTGTATCGTCTGTTGGCCTGATGACCCCTGGGCTGGAAAAACTGGCGGAAACAGATTAGATTGCCTCTCGCAAGGCGCACTTGAATTCTAGCGCGGGCATCGGTTAACGGGCCGCGCATCGTGGGGATGGACGCTTCAATGACTCATGCATCGCTTCGAAAACTTGCCCGCCGGGTTGCCGCGCTAGCCGCGCTCCTGGTGGTCACTGTTGCCGCTTCTGGCTGCAACAAACTGAAGGCGCGAGACCTCCTGAACAAGGGTGTCACCGCGTTCAAGAATGGCCAGTCTGACGCGGCCATTGAAGATTTCAAGGAGGCGAAGGAGGCAGATCCCGAGCTGCTGAACGCTCGGCTGTATCTCGCCACGGCCTACGCCAGCTTATATATTCCGGGCGCGCCTTCCCAGGAAAACATGGCTCGCGGCAACCAGGCCGTCGCCGAGTTCAAAGAGGTTTTGGATAAGGACCCGAACAATATTTCCGCAATCGATGGCATCGGCTCCATCTTGTTTCAGATGGGTGGGCAGCCTTTTGATCCCAAGAAATTCGAGGAATCCAAAACGTATCACCAGAAGCATATTCAGTTGAAGCCGGATGATCCCGAGCCTTATTACTGGATCGGCGTGATCGACTGGACTTTGGCATTTCGTGGCAACGGCGAAATGCGCATGGACTACAACAAGAACAACATCCGGAAGCAGGTCAAGGATACGGAACCGCTGCCCACAGCCATCCGCTCTGAATACGCTTCCAAGTATGGCCCGTTAATCGACGAGGGAATCACCGACCTGCAGAAAGCGATTTCCCTCCGGCCCGATTACGACGACGCCATGGCGTACTTGAACCTCCTCTATCGTCGCAAGGCGGACATGGTAGACAGCAAGGAAGAACGCGAAGCCTTGCTGAAGCAAGCCGACGACTTGGTAGATAAGGTGAAGGAAATCAAGCAGAAACGCTCCGAGCAGCCGCAGTCGTCTTAATCGTAAACGGCGAATCTAGTTTGGATTTTCGACCGGGCGTCCGCCAGGGCGCCCTTTTTCTTCTTCGGGAACGCCTGCAGGATTCGCACCTAATCGTTCTTCTAGCGTAAAATAGAGTATGCCGTCGCCCAGCAATTTGCCTCTACATTTTCACCGCGACCGCACCGAGCGCGAGCTGGACGCTCGCCTCGACGAACTGCTCGAGAAGTTACGCAAGAATCGTCCCTCCGAAGATCCCTGGATGGTGCGCCGCGCTTACGAGATCGCCGCGGAGCGGCACCGCGACCAGCTTCGCAGTTCTGGCGATCCCTACCTCACGCATCTCCTGGAAGTTGCTCACATCCTGGCGGACATGCGTCTCGATGCCATCACACTCACCGCTGCTCTTCTGCACGACGCCATTGAAGATACCGAGTATCCCGTTTCGCGCATCGAGGAGCGCTTTGGAGTCGAGGTCGCTCGACTCGTGGAAGGCGTCACCAAAATCGGCCGGCTCAATATGATGGCCCCCGAGGCGCGCCAGGCAGAGAGCGTTCGCAAGATGCTTTTGGCGATGGTCAACGACGTTCGCGTCGTGCTGGTCAAGCTCGCCGACCGTCTTCACAACATGCGCACCCTGGAATATCTGGAGCCTGCCAAGCAGCAACGTATCTCCCGCGAAACCCTGGATATTTATGCGCCTATCGCCCATCGGTTGGGAATGGGCATCGTACGCAATGAGCTGGAAGACCTTTCGTTCCGCTTTATAGAACCGGAATCTTTCCTCGCGCTGCAAAAGGAAGTCAGCGACAAGGCGCCGGCCCACAGAAAATTCCTGGAGGAAGTTCAAACCACGATCCGTTCCAAGCTGATTGAAAATGGCATTCCCGCGGAGCTCGAAGCGCGCGTGAAAGGCTTGTATTCGTTGCACCGCAAAATTGTGCGGCAAGAGCGCGGCCTCGATCAGGTCTACGATCTTCTTGCCGTCCGCGTCATCAGCGATACCGAACGGAATTGCTATGCGGCCCTCGGCGTCGTGCATCACATCTGGCGTCCCGTTCCCGGCCGCTTCAAAGACTACATCGCGATGGCGCGGCCCAATCTGTACCAGTCGTTGCACACCACCGTGCTTCACAGTGGGCAGCCGTTTGAAGTGCAAATTCGCACGCAGGAAATGCACCGCATCGCGGAAGAGGGCGTCGCCGCGCATTGGAAATATAAAGATGGCAAGCCGGCGCAGGAAGACGATCAGCGCATCACCTGGATGCGGCAACTGATCGAGTGGTCGCAGGAATTGGAAGAGCCAGGCGAATTTTTGTCGACGTTGAAAATCGATCTCGCCCCTGTCGAAGTTTACGCTTTCACGCCGAAGGGGCGCGTGCTGGAGCTGCCGCGCGGCGCGACTCCCGTTGATTTTGCGTACCTGGTGCACACCGAAGTCGGCCATCAATGCGTGGGCGCAAAGGTGAATGGGCAGATGGTGGCGCTGCGGCATGAAATCGTCAGCGGCGATGTGGTCGAGATTCTCACGCAGAAAGGCCACGGACCTAGCCGCGATTGGCTCAGCTTCGCCAAATCGACGCACGCGCGCAGCAAAATCCGCCATTGGATCAATCTGCAGGAGCGAGAAGAGGCAATGGAAGTGGGGCAGCGGCTGCTGGAAAAAGAGTCGCGCCAGTTTGGGCGCAGCCTCAAGAAGATTCCGGAGGAGGATTTGCTGCGCGTCGCCTCCGATTCCGGCCTGTCAAAGATTGAAGATCTCTACGCCGCGGTAGGCTTCGGAAAATACTCGGCGCGCCAGATACTGACGCGGGTGCTGGGCGATGCCGCGAAGGGCGCGGAGCCTGCCGCTGAAGACGCCAAGCCGACGCTGGTCAAAACCGTAAAACGCATGCTCGGGTTCGGCGAAGCTCCTCTCATCGTCAAAGGGTACGATGATCTTCTCGTGTATCGCGCCAAGTGCTGCAATCCCATTCCCGGTGACGACATCATCGGCTACATCACGCGCGGACGCGGGGTCGCGGTTCATACTCGCCCGTGCCCTAATGTGCAAAATCTGCTGTATCAAACGGAACGCCGCATTGCCGTCGAGTGGGGTGGCGAGGGAGCGGCCACCTTCCAGGTGCAGCTTCAGATTCGCGCGCGCGATCGCGCCGGACTCTTGGCGGAAATCACCGCCGTAATCAGCGGGGCCGGCTCAAATATTCACAGCCTGGAGAGCCGTCCTGACAAGTTGAATGCGCGCATTGATGCCAGCCTGGAAATCGCGGACCGCCGGCAGCTCGAGACCATCCTGGCCAATATCCGCAAAGTCTCTGGTGTGTACGGCGTAGAACGCGTGTATCAGGTCTGAGCTCGTTCCTCGGTAGTTCCTTCCTCCAATTATGTGCGTTCACCGTTTTCTGAATTCGCTTTACCTGTCCTTCCGCACAAGTACCCCCGACGGCACAAGCCCACCCCTTCAGCTTGTCAGCCCGTTAGAATGGAAATATGAAGTCTTGTGCCTTGCTCCTCGGTGTCTGTGTTCTTTTCGTGGGCGGCTGCAAGCAACACGTTTTGACAGATTACCGCCCGCTTGATCAGGCTGGCATGTGGTCCAGCGGTCTGGAGCAACTCAAAGCCCTGAATGCGGCGGATTCCGAGGTCGCGCAGCTAGTCAAGGTCAAGCAAGCCCGGCTCAGCGACGATGCTTGCGTGGCCCTTGTCGCCGCAGCTCATGAGAGGAAGCATCCATTCGCGAGCGGCGATTCGGTCGCCAATCTCGCCGGCGCCGGCTATTCCGAAGCGCAAATTCTTGATATCGCGCGAGTGGATCAGCTCGATGCCATCAGCGGCGATGCTGTCGCTCTCCACCTCATCGGTCTTTCTGACAATTTCGTGCAGTTTGTTTTGCAGCGCCGTCTTCAAGGACAGGCGACGCTTGGCACTCCGCAAATCGCGCGCCTGAAAAATACCGGGCTTACCGAAAAGCAGATTTGGGACAAGATCAAATCGGGCATGACCGACGCGCAGGCCGACCGCGAAGTCGCCAATCGCGAAGCCGTCCGCAATCATGCCGGCACCGGGTTCGTGCGTGTCCACGGTCGTAAGCCACGCTAACAACAGCTTGCTTCCTGAAGTTACATCGCAACTTTTGCGTGAATCTGTGTCCCTCGCTACAATCGTAGCGCTTTGAGACCGGGCCGCCCACTTCCTCTGCCGCTTTGCCTACTCGCCGCTGCGGCCTATAGCGCTGCCGGTTGCGCGGTAGCACTGGGCCCTGGCTACACGATCGTTAATCAGCAAATTAACGTCAATTTCGTTCCCAGTCCGCAACCCGTGATTCGGCTCGAAGCCGTGTATCAGCTCAAGAACGACGGCAATCAGCCACTGACCTCGCTCGAGCTGCGTCTTCCCGGCCGGCGCCGCTTCCATTTTTCCGATCCCGGCGCCCAGTGGGACAGGGCGGCGGTAAACTTTGCCATTTCACCCGACAACCCCCGCAATGTGCTTCTAAATTTTCCGCAGCCTTGGACCGTTTCCTCGCGGCATACTCTCCGATTGTCTGTGGAATACCAGCGCGCCGAATTCAACGAGGTCGCTCTTAGTTTCACGCCTGACGCATTCTTCCTCCCAGCACAGGGCTGGGCCCCGGAACTTCTTCCCGCGCGCGGGATTTTCGCAACGGGAGGCGTACCGCCGAAGTCGTGGAATCTAATTGTGCGAGTCCCCGGCAATTTCCTGGTTCATATCAGCGGACAATCGCGCAAACAGTCGATGAAGAATTCTCGCGATGCGCGCGAACGTACCATTCGCATCAGGCAGACACCTAAAGACGGCTACCCTTTTGTGATCGCCGGCCGTTACGTCGCAGCTATGCTCACAGCAGGGCAGGGAAAAGTGAATCTCTGGACGCGCTCGCCGCAAAATCCCGAGGCCCTACGACAGCCGAGCGAAGCGCTGGCGCGCGCCATTCAAACGTACGATTCCACGTTTGGGGCACGTCCCAAAGATTCTCACCAGCTCTGGCTCGTCGAATGCCCGGACTTGGCCGGTTGCTTTACCAGCACGACGTCCAATTTCGCGAGGCTTACCTCAGAAGCGAACGAGAAAACTAGCGCCGAAATGGCTTCGCAGGACACCGCAATGGTGGATCTCACCGGTGGCACACCGGAAATTGCCGCCGCCGCTCCTTCGCTTGCATCTAGCTGGCTTGGCTATGCCCAAAATCCCGGTTTTTTCGAGCAAAGTCCGCCGCTCTCCGCTCTGCCCGCATTCGCTGCCTCGCGTGGCCGCGAAGCCGTCGAAGGCCCGCAGGTACGCGCGCAAATCATCCGCCGATTGCTCCGCGTCATTCCAGTAAACTCGCCGCCGCGTGAGCCAGAAGTAGATGATGTTCTCCGCGCAAAGAGCCTTTTATTTTTTTACGGCCTTCAGGATCATTATGGCCCGCAAGTGTTCAGCGCCGCGCTCAGCCACATGCTTGAAGCACGACGCGGCGGCGGCTTCGACCTTGACGATCTCATCGCTGCATTCGAAGAGGAAACGCGCCAGGACGTTGCCGAATTCGTGCGCCTTTGGATGAAGCATCCCGGCGTGCCCCAAGAATTTCGCGCTCGTTACGAAAATTCCGCGGCATCTGCATCGCCTCGCATCTTAAAGGAGAGCACTCAATGAAGAATGTCGTAATCACGGATCGCGGTCCAAAGCCCATCGGGCCGTATTCGCAAGCGATCAAAGCCAACGGTTTTGTCTACTTGTCGGGACAAGTTGCGCTCGATCCCAAAAGCGGGGAACTGGTGGGCTCCGACATCCGTCAGCAAACCGAGCGTGTGTTGGAGAACATCAAAGGGATTCTCGAAGCTGCCGGAGCCAATCTTCACCACGTTATCAAAACCACTGTGTTCCTAAAGGACATGAACGATTTTTCGGCCATGAACGAAATCTACGCCCGCTATTTCACCGCTGCTCCGCCGGCGCGTTCAACCGTCCAAGTCTCGCGGCTGCCCAAAGACGCACTCGTGGAAATCGAAGTGATAGCTGGCTCTTGATTTGAGATAGGCCTCGAAATTTTCGGCGAAGCGAACGATTACCCGGGGTGGAGGATTAATTCGAATCAGAAGAGCGAATCCGCACAAATCCTTCAAAAGAAAATCGCAGCAGCGAAAACTTAAGGACGGTCAGGGCTTTCCAAAGCTTCCGACAATGCAAACGCCGTAACAAAAACAGTGAATGCTATCGCATACCAGATGAACTTGCTCTTGCCCGTCTTGATTGGCTGATGCTGGCCCCAAGACGCGGGTGTAGCCGGAGCCGCAACTGCTCCGGGAGGGACAGCCGCTTCCGGATCGAGTACCACGTGGTAAGCCGTGCCTTCCGGTACCACGCGAACGTCATCTTCCACCGCGATCAGCACCGCTCCGCGCGAGCAACGCACCACCAACTCTTTCGGGTTGAGCAAGGTTACATTTGCTACCGTCGGTTCATCGCCGCGAGGCTTGAAAGCAGCGGTGCCAGCGTGCAGCACAAATGCGTTCTCGCGTGATGTGGAGAATGCCGCCGTGCCTCCGAGCAATGTCGCGCTCGCGGAACCAGTCTCACCGCCCCAAACCAGGCGGCTTGACGCTGTTAATACCAAGCGGGCCGCACCGGCGCGAATCTGCATGCTGCCCGCCGGCGAAGTGTCAAGCTTATCCCCAGCAAATACAGTGGCTCCCACCGTGACAGCCACAGTCCCTAGGTGTGCGCTCTCCGCGGACAACACAGTCCCTGAGCCTAAGCCCGAATTGCCCAGCATTGGCCTTGCCAGTAAACTCATTGATAATACAATAGATAGGGCCGCCGATGCAGTCCCGCGCTTGCGCGGCATTTTCGTCTCCATGAGAGCGATACCAGAATAGCGAGACGCCACAAAGGGCGTCAATCTGTAAACACTATCTAAGTACACAAAGTCGCATGCATACAGCATTTACTGTAGGCATTGCTGGGCTGGTGGCATCGTGCTGTCGCTGTTACAATGCCCTTACTGTATGGCTGACTGGAAACAGATTACCGCTCGCATACGCCGCGCTCGCACTGGAAAAGACCCCGCCACGCAACTTTCTAATCTCTATCAGAAGACGCGCGACGCAATGGTCGCTTTTGAATTGGCTAAATTTTTTGAGACCGCGGGACAAAATGGCGAAGCAGCCAAATGGTACTCCACGGCCGCGGAGCGCTTCCGTCGCGCGGACTGGAAAACCAAGGCGCAAGAGGCCGCCGTGCGTCTCGGAGGCTCGGCTCCCTCTGCAGGGCCGGCAACGCAAGGCGATGAGCTGCAACTTGCCGCGCCTATGGTTTCCATTCCCGAACCCGGTTTGCCCTTTGAACAGACTGCAGAAACATTTGAAGCCATCGTCGCTCCCGTGGCCGAATCTTCTCAAGGTACGATCTCCGAAGCGCCGCGCCGCGGTACGCGCCGCCGTGGCCGTCGCGGGGGTCGCAATCGCCGGAAAGCCACCACCACTGCCGAACCGGCGCGTTCGTCTGCGGTGTCGGCGGAAACCCCGCTCCAGCAGGCCCCGCCTCCGGTAGACGAAGTTCCCGAGCCTCGATTTAGCAGGGTCACCGAATCCATCTCCCCGCGAAGCCCACGTCCTGAACCGGTAACGGACAGCACGGCTTCTTTGCGGGGCCGCTACGGCGATCCCGGCCTGTCGTCACGCCTCTCGCTGCTGGAAATGCAATTTCGTCGCCTGCTAACCTGCGCTCCATTGACGATTAGCGAGGCCGATCGTGCTCCCGTTGGTCCCGGCGTGCTCCTCCTCAGCGATTCCGACCTTTCCACTTACTACTACGTTGAGCCATGCCAAACCCTGCGCATTGCCATCGGCAGTTTTCTGCGCGGAAGCGCCAGTCGCCGCGGCTCCGATTCCATCAAGCCGCGCTTGGCGGAACATCTTGGAATTGCCGAAACCCGTGTAGCAAAATATCTCGCCGATCATTGTGTCGTGCGTTACCTTCAACTCGACGAGGGCGCTTCCCACTTCGCGCATTTTGTGACCGCTGTCCTGCGTCCCGCGCTAAACGACTAATGTAGGCTCTAGCTCGCGCCGAAATGGGTATTCACCAGCCGGCAAAAAGGGGCGTTTTTCCGGTCGCACGCCCTACAAGTAACCCCGCCCCCAGTCCCGTTCGACCCCCGTTTTTCCCCGTTCAACCCCTCTTTTTCGCCATTCAATGCAACTGACTGGCTTCCACGCACATAACCGTTAAACTATACAGGTCCAAAGACTTATTGGGCGTTTCTACCCGGCGTGATACGGTATTTAGAAGCCCGGGGGCAATCGCTGCAATTTTTGTAGCGTTTGGGCGGGCTTCTTAAAACGCATCAAGAAATTTTAATTACCTGGCGAAAGTGGAGGGTAGAGGTTTATGCCGAATCGAGTAGGCACTCAAGTGATGCGAGCGTTTGACGCTACGGTCTGCAAAGCAGCCAGCGTCACCTTCAATGCGATTCAATATTTCAACAAGCGCAATCCAAATCCATCGTTCACCCCAAAATGGTCCGATAAGCCGCTTCTAAAGTCCTGGGAAAAGACCAAGCCGACTCTCGGCTGGCCACGGCAGACCGATTCGCTCTGTCCCGATTGCGTCAAAGAGGCCCGCGAAGCCATTATTCACGGCAAAAAAGATTGGCGCGACCTGATGAACGAAAAGGTCGGCGAGATTAAGGCGCAAATCGTCGAACGCGACGGCGAAGTTTGGATGATCAAAGACTGCCCCATCCATGGTCATTACGAAGACATGATGGCCATCGACGCCAAATTCCTCGACCATATCGAAAAGCAGTTCCCTGGCCGCGATATTCCTGCGCACAACGACGAAGATCTTCACAAGCATGGCTCCAGCACCGTTCGTTATGGCCGCGGCTCGGTTCTCACCGTCGACCTCACCAACCGCTGCAACATGATGTGCGACCCGTGCTTCATGGACGCCAACCAGGTTGGCTACGTCCACGAACTGGGCTGGGACGAAATTCAGGAAATTCTCGACAATGCTCTGCGCATCAAGCCGCGCCGTCAGATGTCCGTGCAGTTCTCCGGCGGCGAGCCGACGATGAGCCCGTACTTTCTGCAAGCCGTAGCTCACGCCCGCAAAATTGGCTACAACAGCGTGCAAGCGGCCACCAACGGCATCGAATTTGCCAAGAGCAAGGAATTTTGCAAGAAGGCCTTTGAAGCAGGCATGCGCTACGCCTACCTGCAGTTCGACGGCATCGGCAATGACGCCAACGGCCATCGCCAAGTGGGCAACCTGTTTGACGTAAAGCTTCGGGCCATTGAAAACATGCACGAAGCCGGCATCGAAATCGTGCTCGTCGTCACCATCGTGAACAACGTCAACAACGATCAGGTCGGCGCCATCGTGAAATTCGCGATGGACAACCCCAAGAAAATCGCCTTCGTCAGCTTCCAGCCCGTTTCCTTCACCGGCCGCGACGAAGACATCACTCCAGAGCGTCGCCTCCGCCAGCGCTACACGCTTTCGCATCTTGCGCAGGATGTCAGCCGTCAGGTTGGCAAGGTTGAGCCTACGCGCGACTGGTTCCCCATCTCGTTCATCGCTACGTTCGCGGGATTTTCCGACCTAGTTCACGGTCCAGATTCGCAGTGGGGCGCCCTTTCTTGCGGTTGCCACCCCAATTGCGGCGTCGGCACCGCTATCATGATCAACAAAGAGACCAAAGAATGGGCGCCGGTTCCGCGCTTCCTCGACGCGCAACAGCTCGTCAAAGACGTAACCGCCATCACCGATGCGGCGCGTGGCAAAGCCTTCTCCAACTTTATGATGGCCCTCGCGCTCCTCAAGAATTACAAAGCCTTCCAGGGTCCAAAGGGTCTGACGCTCTATGATCTCTTCAAGAAGTTCGATAAGACCTGGGCGCTCACGAAGGACTCCGAGAAAAAATACGGCAAGACGTCTCCGGACCGCACCTACGAAGACGCTATGAAGCGCCGCCAGACCGACCCGTGGAACTTCCTCTTCATCGCCGGGATGTGGTTCCAGGATCTCTTTAACTACGATTTCCGCCGCACCGAAATGTGCATCATTCCTTACGCCACGCAGCAGGGCGAAATTTCCTTCTGCGCGTACAACACCGGCGTAGGCTGGCGCAAAATCATTGAGAACATGCACAAGAATGCGACCGTCGCCGAATGGTACAAGACGCACGGCAAGCATGAAATTTACGCCAAGGGTAAGAAGGTCGATCTCAACACCTACGAGCACTCTTTGAAGATCGACTCCGAAGACGCCGCGCGTGTCCGGCACCTCGAACACGACATTCCGCAGACCGCCGCGGAAGAAGATCGTGCCCGCCGCAAGAAGGCCTACGAAGAACAAGCCAAAGTCCGCGCCATCTACGAAGAGTTGGTGCTGAAGAAGGCTCAACCCACGGTCGTGCAGATCGGTTCCGTAAGCGACATCGCCAAGTCCGTCCCGGCCAATTTCGCCAACGCCGGCAAGCCGGTAAGCATCGCTCCAGCGAACGGCAGCGGTCACAGCAATGGCAATGGCCATTCCAACGGAAACGGTCATAGCAATGGCGCCGCCAAGAAAGAAGAAGCAGCCGAAGCCGTAGCCGGCGACTAACCTCAACCAGTAGGGGCGCAGCACCGCTGCGCCCCATCTAGGCAACGATGCAGACTAGAAAAGCCTCCTTTCCCAGGAGGCTTTTTCTTTCCCTGTAGCGCCCGCTTTCTGAAGCGGGCTCCTTGCTTTTTCTTAGACGACCCTGGCGCCAGACCCTAAAATCGACTCGTGCTTTCTGCGCCCGATTTCCTGAGCCGGTTCAATTCGCCCTAAAAAATCTTGTAAGTACGTTTACTTTCAACACTTGTGAGGCAGTTCCGTGTTTTGCAGGTTTTTGGTCGAAATCGCCCGCTCGTAAGTACCTTAGAATGAACACTTCTGAAATCTGCGGCTATAAGTACCTTTAGAATCCGCACTTGTAAAAAAGGGGGGAGGGGGCCTCTCGGCCCACAGCAGCACCGAGCACCGAACCCCTGCTATAATCGCAACCGACGCCAGAATAGAGCACAGAACACAGCAAAGGAACGCCACGATGCCCATCTACGAATACCTCTGCGAGCAGTGCGAGACCCGATTTGAGAAGATCGTGATCAACAAGCAGCAGGAAATCGCCTGCCCCAAGTGCGCCAGCAAAAAGGCAAGCATCCAGCTTTCCGTCTTTGCCACCGCCAACGGCGGCAGCAATGGGGCTTCCGCAAAATCCTCGGTGCCCTCGGGCGGCGGAGGGTCCTGTTGCGGAGGCGGCTGCGGCTGCCATTAGAAGACCAGGGAATTAAGATGAGTTTCGACTCCGTCATCTTCCTCCTCTTTATGTTCGTGGTGATCGGAGTGGCTGTTTTCAAACTCCGTTCCGAAAAATCCGAGAGGGGCCCCGGGTCGTTAGATATTGGCGCTGATTTTGACCTCTCTGGCGAATCCTCGAGCCAGTCCTCGTATCACGATTCATCGCATCATGGCGGGTGCGATAGTGGAGCTGCCAACGATTCAGGATTTGGCGACTGCGGTTATGGCGGATTAGATGGAGGCGGCGGGCATCACTGATTAGTTTTCAGCCGCACGGATCGCGGTTCAGAAACGATGTCCATAACAACGTCTGAGCAACTCGAGAAACTGCGTATTTGCGGCCAAATTGTCGCGAAAGCGTTGCGCGCTATGGCTTCCGCCGTCCGTCCCGGCATCACTACCGCCGAACTCTCCGAGATCGGCTCGCGCATTCTCCAGGCTAATGGCGCGCGTTCCTCCCCGCCCATGGTCTACGGCTTTCCCGGTGATGTTTGTATCAGCGTCAACGATGAAGTCGTCCACGGAATTCCCGGCGCTCGCGTGCTACAGCCGGGCGATCTGGTCAAGCTGGATCTGACCGCGGAGAAAGATGGCTATCACACCGATTCCGCCATCAGCATCGAAGTTCCGCCAACAAGTAAGACAGCACACGAACTCGCGCATTGCGCTCAAAAGGCTTTTCGCCAGGCGCTTCCCGCTGCGCGCGCCGGCAATCGCACCAAAGATGTTGGCCGGGCGGTCGAACGCGAAGTCCGCCGCCGCGGCTTTCACATCATCACGGAGCTGGGCGGTCACGGCGTCGGCCGCACCATTCATGAGTCCCCGTCAGTTCCCAATTACGCCGATCCGCTTGCCCGGCATCTTCTGACCGAGGGGCTCGTCATCACCATCGAGCCGATCATCGCTGCGAACACCGGCGCCGTGTCGCTCGATCGCGATGGGTGGACCGTACGCACCGCCGACGGCAGCTTATCCGCGCATTACGAACACACCATCGTGATCACGCGCGGTGACCCGATCCTGCTCACCGCCTCCTGATATCGTTCGCACTTAAATAAAAGTTGGAAATTCCGCTACACAGGGCGAATCACAAACACAACCCGTTTGCTTCGTGAGAAAAGCGAAAAGAAGCCGAGTATCTGTCTCCACGGAAAGTATTTTTTGTTCAGCAGCTGCATGCCGTGCTCCGCTTCCGCTCCAGAGACGATCTCGGCCCGCGCATCGATCCATTCGCCCAGCAGCTTTCCTCGCACATCGCACGGCGCCACTCGAACCTGCGGATTGTTGCGGATGCGCTTCGCTTTGCCGGAATCCGCGGTGCTATAAACGAACAATTTTTCCGGCACGCCTTGCTCCGGCTCTCCTGCAAACCAGACAGGAGTGCGCACGCCTTGCCCATTCTTGCGAAACGTTTCGAGATTGATGTACTTCTGTCCTTGCAGGGAAGCAAATCGCGCGTCAGCCATAGTTTTTCTCGCTGATGCCATTCTAGCCCGAATCTATTCGTAACGAAGGGCTTCGACGGGATCTAGGCGTGCCGCTTTCCAGGCGGGGTACACACCGAAGCCGATTCCGATAAACGCGCACAGGACCAGCGCGGTGACAATCCAGAAGACAGAAAGCGTGGCGGGGACGCTGAGACCATAGCGCAACAGCAGGGTGAGTCCGGAGCCGAATAGGACGCCGATTACGCCGCCGATGGCGCTGAGCGTAACCGCTTCAATCAGAAATTGCGCGAGGATGCTGTTGCGCCGCGCGCCGATAGCTTTGCGCACGCCAATTTCGCGCGTGCGCTCCGTCACACTGACCAGCATGATGTTCATCACACCGATGCCGCCGACAATGAGCCCCACGGATGCGACCGCGAACATAAGCAGGAAGACGAGGCCGCTAATTTTGTTCCACAGGTCGAGAAAATAGTCAGAGGTAAACAGCGCGAAATCGTCGGGCTTGTCGCTGCTCAAGCGGCGTTTGCGCCGCAGGAGTTCACGCATTTCCTCCACAGCCTCGCTCACCATTTTGGGGTCGGAGGCTTTGGCGAAAATCACGTAGTCTTTTTTGTTCGGGTACAACTTGCGAAGCGTCGTCACGGGCATGACCGCGATGTTGTCTTCGGGATTTGCGCCGCCGGAGATGCCCTGCTTGCGCTTTTCCATGGTTCCGATGACGGTGAACAATTGCCCGTTCAGAGTCACCTCTTGGCCGATGCTTTGCGACGCGTTCTCCGGAAAAAGAATCCGCGCGGTGTCGTAACCCAGCATGACTACGGGCGTGCGGTGATCTGTATCGTTCTGGTCGAATGGCCGCCCGAATTGTATCTTCATGTCGAAGATGCGATTGATGGACGGCGAATTTCCCTGAAGGATGACATTTTTCGCGCGATACGCGCCGCGACGCACGTCCGCAGTGCCGGACCCGAACTGCGGCATGAAAATCCGCATGGAAGGAGATGCTGCGAGAACATGCGGCAGCTTTTCCATGTCCTCGGCCCATTCCGGCTGGAGTTCTTTGCGCGTGAACCAGGCGCTCGGGGGATGTGAAAGACCGGCCCACGGAAATCGGTAGGCGATAATTGTGTCTGACCCAAGCTCGCGAATACCCGCAAGCACGTTGTCGTTTAACCCGTTGATCATGGCGCTGACGGTGATTACGGTGGTGATTCCAATCACGATGCCAAGAATGGTCAGCGCCGAACGCAGAGGATTTTTTCGTAGGGTATCCAGCGCCAGCACAAATTCCTCGCCGAATACGGAAGCTCTCGGTTTCCGCACGCGCGAGCGCACGGGCAGCGTGACGGTCTGAGGGAATGTTTTGCCAAGAGTTGCCATGGTTGCGCTTCGTTACTCCGACCTGAGAGCATCCACCGGATCGAGCTTCGCAGCTTTCGATGCCGGATACGTGCCGAAGAAAAGCCCAACGGTTAGCGCCACAAGCAATCCGCCAAGCACCGACCAGAGCTGCACCGCGCTGGGCAGCGGCGAAACCCACGATACCACCTTGGCCAGCAGCACTCCTAGAAATACGCCGAGCGCGCCGCCGATGACTGCGATCGTGGAAGACTCAATCAGGAATTGCCGCAAGATATCCCCGCTGCGCGCGCCAATGGCTTTGCGCAATCCGATCTCCCGAGTCCGCTCGGTGACGGACACCAGCATGATGTTCATGATGACGATGCCGCCGACAACGAGGGAAATCGAAGCGATGCCGATGGTCACCACAAAAAATGTGCCGCTGATGTTCTTCCACAATTCCAGAAAGGAATCGCTGGTTTCCACCGCGAAATCGTCTCTAGTGGCGTAGGCGAGATGATGGCGGCCGCGCATGATTTGGCGCACCTCATCGACGCTCGCTTGAATATGCGCGGCAGCGCCGGCGCGCACGGTCACTCGCAAGGAATCCTGCTGATTGCCGTTTTCCTTGTTGTATGTGCTCAGCGGCAAAATAATCCAATTGTCGAGCGAGGTGCCGAGCGCTGAGCCTTCCTTTTTGCCAACGCCGATCACCTGGCAAGGCGTGGCGTTCCAGCGGATCTCTTTGCCGATCGGATCGACACCCGGCATGAGATTTTCCACTAAGTCTTGGCCGATCACGCAGACGGGCGCGGCCGCGCGCAGATCGGTTTCGGTTATGTGGCGCCCGGCGACGAGATCGACGTCGTAAAGCTCCGCCATCTGTGGAGTCCATGCGCGCAGGTTCGTGTCCTTCAAGGAATTCAGGCCGCTCTTCGTTTCCACTCGCCCGCCCAGTGCGGCGCCTACGTCCTTGCAGTTGGCAGAGGTCGCGCACGGCTTCAAAATCTTCATACGTGATGCGCTTGCGCTTCTGAAATTCCAGGAAATCATCGACATTGGTAATGATAGAGGGCTGCTTGGAAAGGCCGAAGACGTCAGCACCAAGGCGGAAAACCCGCGTGGCAACGTACTGGTTCGCGCCGTTGATAAGGCTGACCACGGCGATGACCGATGTGACGCCAATGACCACGCCGATCAGCGTGAGCGCACTACGCAGCTTATGCGCCCAGAGGCTAGACGTGGCAATGGACACAGCCTCGGTAAGGTGCATGGTAGATGCGCGTGGCATAGCGGTGGCGTCTGTGCCCACATCCTAACATACGCAGGAAGAGGTGCTGGAGTAACGGTAGGAAGGAGGATCGTTTAGCCGTTAGCATCGGCAACCACTTACAAGGTCGCTCGGGCTATCGAATCAGTTGGTTACGCAAGCTTTTGGCGGGCTTCCGAGGAAATATTCAGAGGGCGTCAATTGCACTCCGAGCCCGGACTGGTTGATATCTCCACGATAAAAAAAGAAAAGCGGAGAGCCAAGGCCCTCCGCTCTTTTAATAAGTGGATGTGGTGAGTTAGAAGTTGATCTTCAATCCGAACTCAACCACGCGGGGGGAGCCCAGAGCGAACACTCCAGTTCCTACCCCGACGCGGTCATTGCGGGTACTCGCGTGTGTTCCATTGATGGAGTTGGGTGCGCCGGTTAGGGAGCCAACCAGGGCGTTCCCCGGCAAATCGAAGTTGGAGAAATTAAAGAGATTGTAAATACCCACGCTGGGCACAAACGTGAAGCGTTCCTTGATCTTGCCCTGCCAGGATAGGTTGAAATCGAACGCGCGAAGGCCGCTCATCGCCGGTTGGTCCAGGGGGAAAGCACAATTCGATGTCCCGACTGTGCTTCCTCCGCTGCAGATCTGCGATGGATGCGCCCCCAGGGCAAGCAGCTGGGTCTTGGTGAACAGACCAGCATTGACCAGAGACTGTCCCGCAGGAGTTAGCGTGTTAGGCGCGGCAGCATTAAAGGCAGTGATAAGTGAATTGAGTTGGCTGACCGATGTGCCGCGCCCGAAAGCGCCTACCTTGGTGCCTGGCAGCAAGTCTCCAACGGTACCATCGCCGCTGAAATCAGAGAAGTAGATCTCTCCTGCGCTGGCAGTCACTCCGCCAGCGGCGGTCGGGACCTGGATCGAAGTGGGCAGGGCGCTCCAGAAGTGGGAGACCAAGCCCATCCGAAAACGCGCCGGTAGGTCGAAGTACCCGCCAAAGTTCAATTGATGAGTGCGGTCGAGTGTTGAGGGACCGCTAAGGCTGTTTGGATTCCGATTATCCAATGCACCGATTACAAAGTCCTGGTCCGAGTTTCCGGGAACGGTCGGATTGGCACCGCCCGAATTTGTGAACCGTGACAGCGTGTAGGACACCTGGAAGTTGGCGTGTTTCACGCCTGGAGCGATGCGGCCCACATTGCCAACCAGTTTGACGTCCATGGCGTTGTACACGGATCGGCCGACCGGCTGGAGCAGTGGCACGGTGCCAATGTTGGGGTTAATTCCACCAAAGGCGCACTGGAAGCCCCCGTTTGGACCACAGGCTCCTCCGCCGAACAGGTCGCCCGGAGAATCGAGCCCGTTATTTGCATAGTTTGCAATCGTGGCACCTGCTCCGATAGCACAGCTTATGGAAGCAGCGTCAAATCCAGTGCCACAACCAAATTTACTATTTGTGGCTGACACCGCAGTTTGAGCCGCCGGCAGATTAAGGTAGGCGACGTCGCCGGCGTGGTTCGCGTCGATACTCAGCAAATAGTGAAGACTCACATTGCGGACATAATCTACGCTCAGCTTTAGACCGGGACGCAGTTCACGCTCCACACCGATATTCATCTGAATCGAACGCGGACTTTTGTATCCGGGGCCGAAGGTGCCGAACGGAATAGGCGAGCCGTTGGCGATCAAGTTGGGAATGAAGTTGGGATTAGGCGCGCTCCCGCCTGCGGAAGCGGCTGCGGCCTGATACTGAGTCTGGAAGTTGGCGAGCAAAGCGGCGGCAGTTCCCGGGGAACCATCACCGATGGGGACGAGACCGCCGCTGGCATCGCCGCACGCTCCTGTCGGCGCGGTCTGCTTGACCGGCGGATTGGAACCGTTCGCGAAGGGAACTGGAATGGCCGAGCCTCCGGCGCATGCTGTCGGGAACGAAAGGAAGGCGCCGTTGGAAAGCCGTCCGGGGCGATCGAACAAGACATTGTTCCAGATTACGTTTTCGTAGAACTGCCCGATGCCTGCGCGGATGACTGTCTTTCCGCTATTAAAGGGATCCCACGCGATCCCAACCTGCGGCGCCAAGTTGCCATTGGGCTGAGTCACGGGATTGCCCAACCCGGGCAAAAAGTTATTCAAAACTTGGATCGTGTTCAGGTCGCTGTCCGTTCGACCTGTGTCGCGGACATAGCGCACGCCATAAGTCAAAGTGAGATTGGGCTTTATCTTCCAACTGTCCCCGAGGTATATGCCCAGGCGATTATCCGGGCCCAAACCTCCAAGAGGGAAACCAAACGCTGGGTTTGTGGTGGAAAAGCCTTGGCCATTGCCAATGTCCGCGAAGTCAAGGGGATAGTTGTAAGGGCAAGCCGCGCCTTTTTGTCCGCCGGGGCAGACAAAAGTGCCAAGGGCTGCAAACGCTATATCCGTGTTACCCCCCCCATCGAAAACGCTGGGAGTGATCGAAAAGAATTTTGCGAATCCCCCACCTTGCAGATGGTTAAAGGCAACGCCATACCGGATCACGTGGGACCCCCAGATACGGCTGCCGTCATATTTGACTTGGTGATCGCTTTGAGGCGTTGTCTGAGGTGCAAGGAGATTCGGCCCGGACGCAAATGGACCAATATTCAGGCTGAGCGGGAAGTTAGCGAATGGCAAACCCGTGCCGACGACAGCATCGGTCAGGTTATTCTGGAATTTCAAATACTCAAACCGGACGCTGTGTGTAAACGCGCCGGTGGTAAAGTCCGAGCCCAAGGTGTGAGTGCGCGTGTAGTTCTTGTCTTTGAAAGGCTGAAAACTGATAGCGCCGAACGTAGACACCGCCAAGTCCTGGAAGTAACTGAATTTGTAAAAAAGTTTTACGTTATGCGGTAGGTTATAGTCCAGGCGTCCAAGAAGATTTGTCTCTCGAAAGGGTGAACTGAAGCCACTCGAAAAAACTGTTAGGGGGCTATCCGAACTAATTGGTACCGGCGCTTGCAAATCCTGTTTGGTGCGCTCGGCGTCCATGAAGAAGAACAGCTTGTCCTTGATGATACGCCCGCCAAGGTTTCCTCCAAATTGTTCGCGCTGGAAAGGGGCAGGAGGCCCGGGGAGGCGTGCGGCGATGGAGCTGTCGCGGAACAGGCCGAAGGCCTCACCATGTAGAGCATTGGTCCCTGAGCGCGTGGTGATATTGACGCCGCCGGAGGAAGTCAATTCCTGGGAAAGGTCGAGGCTTGACTGACTGACCTGAAACTCTTGCAGGGCACTCGCTGGAACGCTCGTCGTTGTGGTACCTACCGTTTCATCGGAGATATCCACGCCATCCACTTCGATGCGGGCGGTTCGACCAAAGCGGCCGCCGAAGGATATCGATGAGAAGCCAACCTTTGTTGGATCGAAATTGTTTCCGTCTTGAATTTGTACGCCCGGTTCAAGCTGAGCGAGATCCAGGAAGTTCCGGCCGTTGATGGGGATATTTTCGATTTGGTCTTGAGTCAGAACACCTTGAACGCTACTTTGATCCGTATTCACTTGAACGGTTGTGCCTTCGACCGTGATTACCGTCGACGATGAACCGAGCTCTAACGTAAAGCTCGCATTGGTGATCTGGCCGACTTGCGCTTCGAAACCCTGCTCAATGCTTTTGAATCCAGATGCTTCAACCCGAACTGTATATCGGCCTGGAGTAATCGGGCCGGAGTTGAATTCGCCAGAGGAGGTGACCTCCGGGGTGATCTTGCGTCCATTTTCCTTCGAGGTTATCGTTACTTTGGCACCCGGTACGGAGTTTCCGCCGGGATCCAAGACGGTCCCTCGAATACTTCCCGTGCCTATTGTTGCCTGGGCATGGGCAGCGGGCGTCCCCGCCAAGGTCCCAACCACTGCAACGGTCAGTATCAGTGACAACAGCCAAGCCGAGTTGCGCATAGGACGCATTACTCCTCCTTCGAGTACAGCCTGAGCAAAATTTTGTTGTTTTTTAGCTCGTTTCGGGGAGGCTGCTTCTTAGACAGCGCTCACCCAAGCCGATGACACAGCAGCCGGTCAAAAAGACCACTCAAGGCACTGCTTCCCCCAAATTCGGACACGGGTGCGCATGCACGAAGCTGGCCAAGGTTTAGAAGAAGTTATTTCCTCTTTCCTCTGAGCTTTAGCCTAAAAGACGTGCGATTTAGAACCGATTTTTCCGTGATTTAGAAGCGAAATACTAAATTTAGAATAAATCGAGTGGATCGTATCAGCTTTGGTGGCGGATGCGTTCGGCTAGGTTGCGGGCGCGTTGGCGGCCGATTTCTATGAAGCGGGCGTCGCCGGCGATTTGGTCTAGGGTGGGGAGGGCGCGCTCGGGTTCCGGTAGCAGCTTCCGGTTTAGCTCGGATTCGAACTGCAGCAGGGCATCATTGATGCCAAGCCGGTCGTACTTCATGCGGCGCTCGAGCAGCATCAACAATTCCTGCTGACGGGCCAAGCCTTCGAAGATTTGCAGCAACTGGCTGGCACTCGAATTCAAGGTGTAGTTGAACTTAACCTCGTGCGTTTCCGAGCCTTGCTCCCAGCGGAACGTCTTTTCACCAAGGTTCGCGATTTTTCGGTGCACGTCCAGGTCTTGTCCCTTGAAGTTATTCAACTGTTGCGCGAGGGCAAACATTTTCGCGCGCAGTGCGGGACTGACCTGGAACTTGGCCGCGCCGGGATCATCATCGAGCTGGCGAATTTCGTAGCTGGCGTCATCGGAATCTTCGCGCACAGAAATTTCAATGAACTCCGGACTGCTGGACTTGAAGACGCGGCGAAACGTCAGTTTGGTGCCCGTCGATGCGGAGGTGGAGCGCGTGGCCTCACTAGTGCGGGGCGAAGCGAAAGCTTCGGCACACACGAGGGGCGTAAAAGGACAGGCCAGCCATGCCACAAAGGCGAGCAGGATAGAGGGGGTCCAAGAAGTTCTCATCGTGTCGATTCGATGCGCGAGGGCGCTAGTCGCGTAGCGCTTCGCGCGGGAGTTGCAGCCGGCGGTAACGCGCGGGGCTTCGCAAGCGATTTCGCGTCCGGGAGGTTGTAGCGCAGGCGCGCCTGTTCCGCCTGCAAATGGCAAAGCGCCACAGCCAACGCGTCGGCGGCATCGGCGGGCTCCGGCGTCTCGGTCATAGACAGCAATGCGCGAACCATCAACTGCATCTGCCGCTTGTCGGCATGGCCGTATCCTGCGACGCAGGCCTTCACCTCTCGCGGGGAGTAGCTGTACATCGGCAGGCCATGCTGTGCGGCGGCCAGCAACACCACACCGCGCACCTCCGCCAGTCGCAGCGCCGTGCGCATGTTCAGTGCGGTAAACACGGATTCAACAGCGAGCGCGGTGGGCGCAAATTCCCGAATTAGCCGGCACATTAGCTCGTGAATGTCCTGCAACGCTGCACCGGAGGATTCTTTTTGTCGCGCGCGAGGAACACGCAACGCACCATAATGCAGCATCTGGCAATTCCGTCCGTCGCTGTCCACGATTCCATAGCCCGTCGGCCCCGCGGCCGCTGGATCGACACCGAGCACGCGCATACAGGAGCCTGCGTTCTTGCCGTCGCTGAGTGCGCTCATCGCAACATAGTCTAAGGCGAAGAGGGTAGGGGTGCCACTCATTTCCGCCTTGTTCGTGCGAATGGATCGCAAAAGCAAAACGGCCACCGATGTTCAGTGGCCGTTTGAGAATTTTAGCGCGGCAAGCAGGTTAGTTTGCGCCGACGGCCGCCTGAATCTCCGACTCGTCAATATCGAAATTCGCGTAAACGTGTTGCACGTCGTCGTGCTCTTCCAGGGCTTCCACCAGCCGCACCATTTGCGTGGCCTGCGCTCCGGTCAACTTAATGTAGTTCTGCGGAACCATGCCAATTTCAGCGGAAGCCGGCGTGATCCCCGCTTTAGTCAACGCCTCTTTCACTTTTTCCAGGGCGTCGGGCGGAGTGACGACGTACCAGCCCGAGCCATCGTCCTTCAAGTCGTCGGCGCCGGCCTCGAGCACAACGTCGAGCATCTTTTCTTCGCTGGCTTGCTCCTTGGGCACGACAATTTCGCCTTTGCGTTGGAACATCCAGCCAACGGCGCCGGCTTCCGCCAGGTTGCCGCCGTTTTTGCTAATCAAATGGCGAAATTCGCCCACAATACGGTTGCGATTTGTGGTCACGGCCTGGATCAGCATCCCCACGCCGCCTGGACCGTAGCCCTCGAAGGTCACTTCTTCGTATTGTTCGCCTTCGAGCTGGCCGGTGCCGCGCAGAACCGCGCGCTCGATGTTTTCATTCGGCATATTTTCGTTCTTGCCAGCCAGGATGGCGGCCCGGAGGCGCGGATTGGAGTTCGGATCACCGCCGCCGATGCGTGCGGCGATCGTGATTTCGCGGATGACGCGAGTGAATATGCGACCGCGCTTGGCGTCGGTGGCCGCTTTCTTGTGCTTGATCGTGGCCCACTTTGAATGCCCAGACATAACAATTCCTCGTTTTGATTTTCGCGCTCAGCGACGCGCGTTTTAGCTCGTTCGCGATCTGCTGCGGCTTGCGCTGTACCCTTTACTTGGTAAATTCTCGTCCGTCGCCCTACCCGAGCGCGCGGCCGGTACGCAGATCACGATGCGGAGACGTACGTGATCAGCAAAACCCTGCGGAACCCCAGCAGTTTAGCACAGCCGCTTACGGGACGAAACGGGTATACTTTCGCTTTGCTTCGTCCTATTTGATTGCAATGAGCCCTCTTATGTCCGAGCGCCGCTTGCGCGTGCTGACAATTGCTTCCCGCCCGGTCCAATATTCTTCGCCTATTTTTCGGCTAATGGCGCGGCATCCCAAGGTCGATTCCCATGTGGCCTATTGCAGCCTGCGGGGTGCCGAAGAGGGGCACGACCCGGAATTCGGCCGCAGCGTCAAGTGGGATGTGCCGCTACTCGAAGGCTACTCCTGGACCCACGTCCCGAATCAGGGCTCGGGCTCCGAATCCTTCTTCGGTCTCACCAATCTCGGCTTGTGGAAGTTGATTCGCAAGGGTCGTTTCGATGCGGTCCTTTGTTATACCGGATACCTGCGGGCGAGCTTTTGGATCTCCTACTTCGCTGCGAAATCGGCAGGCGCAGCTTTTCTGTTCGGCACGGACGCCACTACGCTCGTTTCGCGAAATCATCGCCAATGGAAGCAACGGGCAAAGCGCATCGCATGGCCGCTCCTGTTTCGATTGGCCGACCAGGTCATTGTCCCGTCCTCCGGCACGCGGGACCTGATGCTATCCCTTGGTATTTCTCCCGATCGCATTACCCTCACACCTTACGCGGTCGACAATGACTGGTGGTCAGCGCAGTCTGCTACGGTTGACCGCGACGCCGTGCGTGCATCGTGGGGAGCAACGCCTGCGAATACCGTTGTTCTTTTCTGCGCAAAGCTGCAACCCTGGAAGCGCCCCATCGATCTCTTGCGCGCTTTCGCCAAAGCCAATCTCCCGGATGCTCTCCTGGTTTTCGCGGGCGAAGGTCCGCTTCGGCAGAACCTCGAGGAAGAAGCGGCAACTCTCGGTGTCAGCTCCCGGGTTCGCTTTCTTGGGTTTGTCAATCAGTCGCAACTTCCGGCCGTCTATACCTCGGCGGATGTGATGGTTCTTCCATCTGAATACGAGCCGTTCGCCGTTGTGGTCAATGAAGCGATGTGCTGCGGCTGTCCGGTCGTCGTAAGTGATCGCGTTGGCGCTGCGCGCGATCTGGTTGCGCCCGTCTGCCCAGAATTCATTTTTCCTTGCGGCGACATTGACGCTCTTAGCGAAATCCTTATTAGCCTCCCTAATGGCCGCGCGCGTCTGAAGGAGGTCGGTCATCGAGCTGCAATGCATCTTCGTAACTGGTCGCCGCAAAGAAACACGGCGATGACCGTCGAAGCTATCGAACGGGCAGCGGCACGGATGCGCAGACCTTCGCCGCACATGTCATCCTCGATATCGTCAAAATCCGCGGCTTCGCCGACGAGACAACAATGAAGTGGCTATTTCAAAACGTCGGGAAACGGGCGGCATTTGCCTTTAAAAATCCACGCTATGCAGCGGGCAGCATTGTCCGAGAGCTAACGCGGTCGGACGAGATTTTTATTGGTCGAATCACCGGCGCCAGCGCACAAGAGATTCGCGGTTACCTGAATGAGCCCGTTTCAACCCCTGAATTTGCAGCGTTGCTGAAGGGCGCGGCAGAGGAATTTCGTCATCTGTCCATCGAAAGCGCAGACCTCTTTGCGAAAAAAGTTCTGCTGCAGTATGCCGCGGTGCGAGCGCTCGCGCCTGAACGCATTGTCGAGACAGGCATCGCGAACGGCGTCTCCTCAGCGTACCTGCTCCTCGCCATCCGGAAGAATGGTAAAGGCCGCCTGCACTCAATTGGTCTTCACGATCCTGCGTTTTTGCCCACCGGGAGAGATCCGGGTTGGCTCGTGCCTTCATGGCTGCGTGGGCCTTGGCAGGTGGAAATCGGTGATTCGCGCCAGATTCTTCCCTCTTCGTTATCGCGATTCGGGACCATCGATATGTTCATCCACGATAGTCTTCACACCTACGAGCACATGCTTTGGGAATTTGAAACCGCTTACCCCGCGCTTCGTCGCGGAGGACTCCTACTGTCCGATGACGCTCTGTGGAATAGCGCCTTCCATGACTTCGCGCGGAAAATGCAAGGGCAAGATGCCAGAATTCTTCGCGGCGTTGGCTTTCTCCACAAAACTAGAGCATGAGGATCTTGTTCTACTCGCATTTTTTCGCGCCGAGTATTGGTGGAGTTGAGAATATTGTTCTGTCGCTTGCTCGGGGCCTCGCGGATCTCCGATCGCCGGAGGGGCTAGCGGAGTTCGAAATCACTCTCGTCACGCAAACACCGCGCGGAAGCTTCGACGATCAAGCGCTTCCATTTGCGGTCGTACGCCAGCCAGCTCTTAGCCAATTGTGGTCGATGATTCGCGCCAGCGATATGATCCATGTGGCAGGTCCTGCTGTAGCCCCGGTGGTGCTCGGGCGGCTAGCCCGCAAACCGGTTGTCATCGAACATCACGGCTACCAAGCGATCTGCCCGAACGGACTGCTTTTTCATCATCCTACTCAGTCCGCATGTCCAGGGCACTTCGAGCGGCGCAATTACGCTGAATGCTTTCGATGTAATCAGCAGAACGAAAATTCCTGGAAGAGCTTGCGACTCCTTGCCCTGACCTTCCTGCGACATTCTTTATGCAGCGGTGTGACGTGTAACATCGCGCCCACCAAGCACGTTGCCATGCGAAACCAGCTCCCCAGATCAAAGGTCATTTTTCACGGAATTGAAGACCCGTATAGCGGATTCTCTTCTGCGCAATCGAGCGCCTATGAACCGAACTCGTTTGCCTACCTTGGTCGGTTGGTCAGAGAGAAGGGTCTGCTCATCCTCTTGGAGGCCGTGCGTCTGTTGCGGCAACAGGGTTACGACGTGTTTCTTAGAATTATTGGGGACGGCCCGGAACGCTTGAATGTTGAGCGAGCGATAACGGAATGGGGCCTTCAGAAAAACGCTTGCCTTACTGGCTTTCTCGTGAAGGCCGAACTGGATGCCGCCCTGCAAGACATCGGAACAATCATCATGCCGACGCTTATGGAAGAAACCGCCGGCTTAGCTGTGATCGAACAGATGATGCGGGAAAGGCTGGTAATCGCCTCCGATATTGGCGGCTTGGCGGAGGTTGTCGGGTCCACAGGTCTGCTCTTCCCGCCCGGCAACGCGAAGGCTCTTGCCGAATGCATGAAAAAGGTCATGCAACATTCGGAGGTCATCAGTGCGATGGGAAGCAAGGCTCGAGGGCGCGCACAAGTCGTTTTCGCCCGGCCAAATATGATCGCTGAACATGCAGCCGTATACAGAACGCTCGTTCCCCGAGCCAGACGCGACTAAACGAATCGCCCGGTCTAGTAGGTTCTTTCGTGCTAACATTTTGAGCCGTGCTCGAATTGCTTCTCTCGAATATTCCCATACAGGTGCCGGCGTTCTGGCGACGCAGAATTTTGGGGCGTTCTGACCATCTTTCCTTTGTCGCTGTGCTCGTACACCGCATTTTCGCCTGCACCAGCCAGATCCTCGCATCGCCGCGTGGCCAGACTCCCTTCCCCTGCAAGCTGGCGCCATGAGAACTTTTCCGTTGGATATAGTCCGGAGCACAAGTCGCACCCGGTTGCTGACACCTCTTCTTTTCATTATTGGGCTCGCAATTGCCTACCTCACGGCTGGTTACATTGTCTCCGGTGATTTTACCTCTCTCGCCTTTGTAGCCATGATGGCCACCGGGGCGGTGGCGGCGGCGGCTATTCTGGGGAATTGGCGCAAAGGCACCTACTTTTTCCTTGCCTGGCTCTTATTCGAAGATTTTGCGCGAAAATTCCTGGGCAACAATATGGCCATATATTTCGCCAAGGATTTTCTCGTTTTACTCGTATATCTATCTTTTTTTGCGGCCTATCGGCGGAAAGAACGCGATCTGCAGACCTTCCGCCCGCCTTTTCTTTCGGTTCTTCTCGTCTTTATCTGGTTTGGCGCAATGCAGATGTTCAACCCCGCCTCCACCAGCGTTTTTTACGGCGTCCTCGGCATGAAGCTCTATTTTTACTACGTACCGCTGATCTTCGTGGGCTACGCGATGGTCAATTCGGAGGCCGAACTTCGCAAATTTTTTTATATCAACCTCGGACTAATGCTTATCATCGCCGGGCTCGGCATTGTTCAATCCATAGCGGGTCCCCGCTTCCTGAATCCCGCAGTCATGGCCGACGAAATTCGCTTGTTGAGCGAGACTTATCGAGTTGCGCCCATATCGGGCGCCCGTGTTTACCGGCCGACGTCCGTGTTTGTCAGCGCCGGTCGATTTGGGGACTTGCTCATCGTCTCTTGGCTTCTGGTTTTTGGTTTCGGCGGCTACCTCTTGCTGCGGTGCCGGCGAGGAAGAAACTTTGCGTTTCTGGCCCTCGCCGTGATGGCGGCAGCTTGCGTGATGTCCGCGTCCCGTGGCGTCTTCATGTGGAGTTCCTGCAGCGCCCTGGTTGGAGCCGCCGCTTTTGTTTGGGGAGCTCCGTGGCGTCAGGGAGAAGTATTGCGCGTCCTGCGCACGTTGCAGCGAGCTGTCCTTGGGGTCGTTCTCGCTGTTGTGGTCATGCTCTTTACCTATCCGCAGGCATTCGGTGATCGGCTGGCCGTGTTGTCGGAGACGCTTGATCCCAGGAGTCCGGCCAGCGAATTGGTACATCGCACTCGCGATTATCCGCTCAAAAATTTCCTGGCCGCGTTTGATTATCCCCGGTGGCCATACGGCTATGGGATTGGCACCATTTCCCTTGGCGGGCAGTATGTTTCACGGTTTTTCAATGCTCGGCCGCCTGTCGGCGCCGTGGAAAGCGGCTTTGGCTGCATAATCGTGGAACTGGGGATTGGTGGCCTGATTCTATGGCTGGTCGTGGCTTCCACCATTGTGATTTCGGCTTGGCGAGTAGTAAGAAAACTAAGGGGCTCGCCGTGGTTCCCTCTTGCGTTTATGATTTTCCTGTATGCATTTCTGCTCTTACTGCCATTAACGTTTGAGGGTCTACAAGCCTATGAGGATTTCATTTTAAACGCCTACCTTTGGCTATTACTTGGTGTGCTGTTTCGCCTGCCCAAGCTTGCTCTTTCCCCGCAATTTACGAGCGCGACTGCGCCGCCATCGGGCAGCCGCTGGATCCGCTGACTTGCGACTCGCGGTTGTTTCCCCTTTCGTGGATCGCAGTCACGGCACCGAACGCGCGCTTGCGGAGGTGCTCGAACGGTTGGCGCAGCAGCACCATTGTGAAATTCATCTCTATTCTCAACGCGTCGAAGATCTTGCTTTTTGCAAGACCGATGCCAAGCAGACCGAAAACACAGGAGTAATCTTGTGGCATAGAGTCCCGCGTCTGCCGGGGCCGCATCTACTTGGATTTGTCGCCTGGGTAGCCGCAAACAGCCTTCTTCGCTGGTGCCACCGCCTCTCGCGCTCGGCGCCATTCGATCTTGTCCTCTCCCCGGGCATTAACACTTTCGGCGCTGATGTCGTCATGGTGCACGTGCTGTTCCAGCGTCTTCGAGAAATCTCGCGCGAAAACGATGTTCACACCCGCATAAGAGTGGGATTCCTGCAGCGCATTCATCGTCGCGCCTACTACGCGCTCCTTGCCGCGCTAGAACGTCGAACCTACCGTGGTCGCAATGTTCTGTTAGCCTGCGTTTCTCGGCGCACCGCGGACCTTCTCGTCCGCTATTACCAGCGGAACGACGTTCGTGTTATTCCCAACGGCATCGATCCCGCGCAGTTTTCTCCTTCGCTACGGTTGGCGCGCCGCGCTCAGGCTCGGGCTAGCCGCGATTTTCGGAGCACCGATTTTGTCTTGCTGCTGCTGGGAAACGATTGGGCGGTGAAAGGTGTTCCAACAGTCTTGGCTGCCATGGCCGCCCTCCCCACTCTCCCGCTGCATTTTCTTGTCGCGGGGGCTGACAACGCCAGGCCATTCCGTGAAATGGCCAGCCGCCTGAATATTTCCGCGCGCTTCCACTGCGAGCCGCTCAAGCGCGACGTTATTGACCTTTATGCCGCCGCCGATCTTTACGGGAGTCCGAGCCTCGAGGATTCCTTCGGTTTGCCTGTCCTGGAAGCGATGGCCTGTGGCCTTCCGGTCATCACCTCCACCTTTGCGGGAGTCGCTGAGCTACTCACCAATGAGGTTGACGCCTTCGTGCTTCGCGATCCAAATGACGCGCAAGCGCTGGCGCAACTCCTGGCGCGGCTTTACGCGGATGAGCCTCTGCGGAACCGCATCGCGGAAGCAGCGGTCCTCGCTGCCCGGCGCTGGACGTGGGATCGTAACGCCGCGGAAATTTGGGAACTGCTAAAATGCGCCGCTGAGAAAAAGGTGGCCGCGACTAAGTCCGTCGCATAGGCTTTGCTTTCACTTTTTGAGGCAACTGCAAGAGGTCCCATGGCGGCGAAACCGAATCGCGCGGTAGAGATTCAGCGGAAATATTACACGGATACCGCTGCTCGCTACGATTCTATGCACTCCCACGAAGGGGCCACCGACACCTCCTTAACCAAATTCCTGCACGCATTCTTGCGTATGTTGCAGGCCCGTTCCGTCCTCGACGTTGGCACCGCTACGGCTCGCGGCACGTGCGACTTGAAGCGCGCCTTGCCCCATTTGTTTGTTTGCGGCGTCGAACCGGTCAGCGCCCTTGTCCAACAGGCTGTTAAGGATGGTGCCACATCGCACGTTTCTTTGATCTGCGCGACGGGAGAGGCGCTTCCATTTTCCGACGGCAGCTTCGACGTCGTTTGCGAGTTTGCCACCCTGCACCACGCCGCGAACCCGAACGCTGTCGTCAAAGAAATGCTTCGCGTGGCCAGAAAAGCCGTCTTCATTTCGGACAGCAATCGGTTTGGGCAGGGCCGGTGGGTCGTGCGCCTGCTCAAGCTGTTCCTTTGCAAAAGTAAGCTCTGGGGCCTTTATACGTTTCTGCGCACCCGCGGGAAAGGCTATCGGATTACCGAAGGCGACGGCCTCGCTTATTCGTACAGCGTTTACGATTCATACGATCTTATTGCCCGCTGGGCGGATCGCATCATTCTGATTCCGGCCAGCGCCCAGGAAGAAAGCGCCAGTTGGTTTCATCCGCTTCTCAATAGCAGTGGAGTGCTGGTCTGCGCCTTAAAAGAATAACGCTCCAGGAACGGGAATCACTACGGCCTTTGCGGGCGGGCAGCAGGGTTACGCTGGTCTACCTTCCTGAGTTTGGATTCTTCTGCTAGGTGTTTGCGGCTTTGGACTCTGCGGGCTTTTCGTGGTCGGCATTCTCGTTTTTATCGGCAGGTTCGTCAGCGTTTTTACTTGCGGAGTTTTGGCGGACGGGCTGGTGCGCTAGCGCTTGCGCGGGCTCGGCCTTGTCTTTGTCTCCGGCTTTGTCTTTTTCTTTGCCTTTTTCCCGGCTTGTTTCTTGCGCTTTTTCTTTATCCTTGTTTCCGTCCGTCGTTTCTTTTTGGATGGGTGTCAGCAAGTACTCCATCCTCTTGCGAGCAGCCAGCCATTTTACGCTGCTGGCCCTGCCGGCTTGTTCTAGGTATGGGGCCAGCTTTTCGTCTGTAGCGATTCCCTGATCCCTCAGAAATTGCAGAACAGCCGCGCTATGACTCTCTTGCGCCTCCAGCAGCGCAAAGAGTTCGCCGAGAATCTCTTTTAACGGTTCGGTTTGCACTTCCATTTTAAGCCCGTGGTTTAGATGCGCAGGAGAGGAGAACGGGCTGAGGTCAAGCCCAAGGACCTAATCTCTATTCGGAAGGACCAAGCGGAAGGAAGTATTGAGTTCCCTTGACGGGGTCTTGCAAGCGCCGCAGCAACTGCTGCAAATCGGCGCTGCGCTCCACGAAGTCGATTTCCGAGGTGTTGATTACGAGCAGGTCGGAGGCGGCGTAGCGGAAGAAGAAATGTTCGTAGGCGCGGGCGACCTCCTCGATGTATTCGAGGGCGATTTGCGTCTCCTCGCGCGAGGCTTTTTTCGCGATGCGCGCACGCAGCACTTCCGGCTTCGCCTGCAGGTAAATGACTAGATCGGGCGCGGGAAGCTCCGCAGCCAGCGCTTCGTAGTAGCGCTCGTACAGCTTCAGCTCTTCGTCATCGAGATTGAGATTAGCGAAGATGCGGTCCTTCTCCATCAGGAAGTCGGAGATGACCGGACCCGGGGCTTCGATGGCCAAAGCCTCGCGAAGCCGCTTTTGGCGATCCATCAAGAAATACATCTGCGCGCGCAGAGCGGAGCCGGGCTTTTCCTTGTAAAAGTCGGCGAGGAAGGGATTGTCTTCGCAGTCGTAGACCCGCCGCGCGTGCAGGCGCTCGGCGAGGATCTTGGCCAAAGTGCTTTTACCGACGCGCAGCGGGCCTTCGATCACTATGAAGTGGGGGGCTTGCGGTCCCCGCGTCGGGACAGGTGCGCGCTTGGCCGAGGACGATTCGTTGGGCGACATTCGTTCGTTAGGTGCGACCGATGCGACGGATTATACCAAAGGGCGGCTTAGGAGCGGCGTGGCGTTTCGTGATCCCAAACACCACAGAACCTTGTAAGGACAAGTGCACGGACAGGATAAGAAGGTGCCGGGAAGCGGAAAAATTTTCTCCAGAGCTACTAGTACGGGAGTTTAAAAAATAGCAAACGCAGGGGCCATAGCGACGTACTACACTAAATGTGACCAATGGGCCAGTGCCAACTGTACCTTCGGGCAGTATATTCACTCAGTTGCGAATGGGGACCGAGTTGCTCTCGCAACCACTGAGGTGAACCAATGCTGTTGGCAACCATCGTTTTGCTAGGCGCAATTCCGCAGAGTGGCGAACTGGCAAGGTCGGTAGCAAACGTCGCTACCGAGGCGAGCGCGGTGGCCGGCAAGGATGCGGGGGCCTCGAAAAGTTTGCCGTCCATGCCTACACCGAAGGTGAAAACCGATGCGGAGGCCGACGGAGTAAATTCAAGCGTTGCCCCCAACCTGGCGGGCGCTGGAACGGTGCAGGCGCCCCATGTAGCGCTGTCCATGCAGCCGGTGAAGCAGGCGTATACGCGTCCCCGCGAGACACGCGGTCAGCGCATAGCGTGGTACACGCTGGCGGTAACGGGCCATGGCGCGGCGGCATTCGATGCCTATTCGACGCGGCTGGCGCTCTCCGGGGGATACGGCACGGAAGGCAACCCGTTCCTGCGGCCGTTTGCGAATTCCAATGCGCTGTATGCCGTCACGCAGGTCAGCCCGGCAGTAATGGATTTCTTGGGCAAGCGCATGATGGTTAGCGACCACCGCTGGGTGCGCCGGTTGTGGTGGCTGCCGCAGGCTGCCGGGTCGGGATTTTCGATCGGCGCCGGCGTGCACAATATGGGCTTAGTGAAGTAAGCCACTGGACGCGCGAAGGGCTCGAAGCGGATTTCTGTTTATTTCTTCTGTCTTCAAAAACGTCCACCTGTTTTCCCAGGCCCGAAGGGCGGGTACCCAGACTCGCCCCCAGCCCTCCAGAATCGACAACTTCCCGCCCTTTCATTCTTCCCTAGTCGCGACGGAGTGACTTCATTATTATTCCTGCGTGCCGCTCTCGCCTGATGCCCGGAACCTCCGAGCTCTGGCGTTTCTCCGTATCGGCGTAGGCGTATTTTTCCTGATCTTCGCCCAATACAAAATCCTGCACACGCAATTCACTCTGCACGGCGGTTTTCAATTCTGGATCAACAAGTTCCTCACCGAAGGCGGCGCCTACCCCTTCATGGCCCCCATACTCCACAATTTCGTTCTCCCCCACGCCACGCCCGTCGCCTTCCTAGTCGCTTACGGTGAACTAGCCATCGGCCTCGCCCTCCTCCTCGGCGTCTTCGTCCGTCCAGCCAGCATCGCCGGTCTAATCTTCATGCTCACCCTGCTCTTCTCCTCCGACTACCCCGGCTCCTCCGCCCCGCTCTGGCAGTACTTCGGCGCCAGCCTAAGCCACTCCGTCTTCGCCATCTGCTTCGTATCCTTCCTCATAGGCTGCTCCGACGCCGTCTGGTCCCTGCAAAGAAAGCATCACGCCCCAAGTTCCGCCAGCCGCTAGACGCAATTCAATCCTTGACACTGCTTGGCTTCCGAGCGTATATGTCGTCTTTCTAGGTATCATGTCCGCAAATCCCAAATTCGATCTCTTGCCCGGCACTCTCGATCTCCTGGTTCTCAAAATAGTCGCGCTCGGCCCCAGCCACGGCTACGCCATCGCGCAACGCCTTCAGCAAATCTCCAAAGATTTCTTCCAGGTCCATCAAGGCTCTCTCTATCCCGCTCTTCATCGTTTGGAAGATCGCGGCTGGCTGCAAGCCGAATGGAAAGAATCGGAAACCGGCCGCGAAGCCAAGTTCTACTCACTGACCAAGAAGGGTCGCAGACAAATGGAAGCCGAAGTCGTCAATTGGGAGCGTCTCTGCGACGCCATCGCCCTCGTCCTCCGCGCCCCGGAAAAGGCGTCATAACCATGCGCTGGCTTCATCACCTCTTTCAGAAATCCCACGCCGAGCAACAGCTCGACAAGGAACTCCGCTTCCATCTCGATCGTCAGATCGCTGACTATCTGGCGGCAGGATTGAGCGCCGAAGAAGCCCGCCGCCGTGCCAATCTCGAATTCGGCGGCCTAGACCGAGTCAAAGAAGAAGTACGCGACACCCGCTGGGAAACCCACCTCGATAATCTTCTCCGCGATTTCCGCTATGCCCTCCGCAGCCTCGGCAAAGATCGCCGTTTCGCTATCGTAGCTATCTTCGCCCTCGCCCTCGGAATTGGCGCCTCGACCGTTATCTTTAGCGTTATATACAATGGCTTTCTCCATCCCTTCCCATACAAGGACGCAAACGGAATAAGCATTTTCCAGATTCACGACCTCGACCAAGCTCACACCGGCGGCCGAGGAGCGTTTTCTGTCTCGGAGTTTCTCGATTATCGTGAACAAAACCACGTCTTCGAAGACATGGTTGGCACTAGCTATGCGCGCGTCCTGTACACCCATCACGACGGCGCAATGCAGCTCACTGCCGCCAAGGTTACTCCCAATACGTTTGAATTCCTGGGCGTTCCGCCCATCCTAGGTCGCTGGATTACTGCCGAAGATGGCCGTTCGGGCGCTCCCCCGGTTGTCTTGATCAATTACAGGTTCTGGAAAGAGCAGTTCGGCGGCAACCCCAACATAATAGGTACGACCCTTACCCTCAACAACGTTCCGGCAACAGTGGTCGGGATTATGCCTCCCCGCTTTCAATACTTTGGAGGGGACGTTTGGTTGCCGCTTAACCTGAACCGCAACCGCATATCCGCCCAGACCAGCCTCGCTGACGGCGAGCCGCGCTATGTAATTGCCGAGGAACGTCGCAAACCGGGCGTGACCTTAGAGGCCGCTGCAGCGGACTTGGATGTCATTGCCCACCGGCTCTGCAAGCTTTACCCGAAAGACTATCCAAAACGGTTCAATGTTTGGACGGACACACTGGCAAGTGATGTGGTGGGCGACTTCAAGGGGACGCTTTACATTCTGCTTAGCGCGGTAGCAATGTTGCTCCTCATCGCGTGTAGCAACGTTGCGAATCTGTTGCTCGCTCGTGCCACGACGCGGGAAAAGGAGATTGGTATTCGTGCTTCCTTGGGGGCGAGCCGCAGCCGGCTGATCCGCCAACTATTTGTGGAAAGCTTTGTGTTGGCAACCGCCGGATGCCTCGCTGGCTGTGCCTTTGCTTTTGGCGGTCTGAAATGGGTGGTGGCCGCGATCTCTCTAGGCGGGGGGCTGCCCGGCGAAGCCTCGGTCACGCTGAATTTCCCCGCGCTATTGTTTGCTGCTGCGGTCACCATGCTAATCACTTTACTCTGTGGCCTAGCCCCTGCTCTCCACGCTGTCAACGCCCATCTGCAAACAAGCCTGGCGGGCAGTGGGAAAGGCGTCAGCGCAAACTTCGGACACGCCAGGCTGCGCTCTAGCCTGGTGATCGTGGAAGTGGCCCTCTCGTTGGTTCTCTTGATCGGCGCCGGGCTCATGATGCGCAGTTTTCTTGCTATTACTCACGTGGACCTGGGATTCAATCCCAAGAATGTATTCGTAGCTGGATTATCGACGCCAAAGGGTAGCTACGACACTTCCGAAAAACTAAAACTTTTGTATCAACCACTTTTACAGCGCCTCGCGGTTGTTCCGGGTGTGGTAGCCGTCAGTGAAAGCTGGGGTGTGCCGCCGTTTGATCTTGAGGAGAGCGAGATCGTCATACCAGGTAAAGCGCACTCGGAAACATGGCGAGCTGCTCTTGAACTGTGCAGCGAGGGCTATTTCAAAACGCTTGGATTCCAAGCGATCCGAGGCAGGCTGCTGTCCGAAACTGATATTGACTCGGCGCGGCGCGTAGCCGTGATCAATGAAACTTTTGCCCGAAATTACTTCGGCGCAGAAGAGCCCATCGGGCACACCATCAAGTTCAACTTCTTCGACGAGTTGCCCGGTGGTCCTAAAGACGCCTATTTCGAAATTATCGGTCTCACTCGTGATTTTAAAAACGCTGGGGTACAGAATCCCCCGATGCCTCAGGCCTTCATGCCCTACACCGTTACGGGGCTCCGGGATCGCGCCATTCTGGTGAGGACGTCAACTGAACCGCTCGCGTTCACAAAAACGATTACCCAGGAGATCTGGGCAATCGATCGCAATATCGCGTTACCTTACACGGGCACCCTCGAATCTTTCATGCATCGATTTTCTTACGCGCGTCCTGAGTTTGGCCTCAAGACGCTGGGAGCATTTGCTGGCATCGGGTTGTTACTCGTAATCATCGGGGTATTCAGTGTGATGGCCTACACCGTCTCTCTCCAGACGCACGAGTTCGGCATCCGGCTCGCCCTGGGTGCGCAGCGACGTGACGTCCTTACTATAGTGCTCCGCAAAGGATTGCTACTCGTGGCCAGTGGCGCACTCATCGGCGTAGTCGCAAGCACAGCACTGACGCATTTCCTCGCTGGCCAAATCTGGGGTGTCTCCGCCACCGATCCGTTGACGTTCGTTCTGGTCATCGCCTTAGTTACGCTGTTCGGCCTCTGCGCTTGCTTCCTGCCAGCGAGGCAAGCAGCAAGCGTTGATCCCCTCGTCGCTCTCCGCTATGAGTAACAGTCTTTCCGTTCGAACGGTGTACCGATAAATAAACTCTTGACATCCATTTACTTCCGTGCTATCATAGGCTGTGAAAATCGCTTCCCAGCGGCTTCCGTCTTCCCATCCAGACCTCTGCGCGCTCAACGCTCACTGCGGCGAAATTCATCGCCCCTTTGGAATCAAGAACTTACAAATCCTCTTTCCCGCCTGTCCACCCACATCGATTTTTATTTTATGTATTTTCAAGCACTTACAAATCCCTTTTCCTCCAACCCCTTTCTTTCCACATCTATACAAAACCCTAGGGGTGCGCCCGCTCCCTGCTCCCTGCGCTCTGCGCTCCGAACTCAGTGCCCTTGTGTTGCATTTTTGCAACGGTTTTGTTATCAGCAACTTGCGGCCTCTTGTTTTCTCTTGCCCCTCTTTTTCGTCTTCCCGTCGTTTGTTTTCAATCGTTTGCAGCCTCTTTTCCCAAAACACCGGGGGTGGGGGGTGCCGAGTCTGTGTGGCAACTAGGCTTGACGCTGCCCCTATACTGCCGAGAGAGGAGGAGCGCAGGATGGCCAATTTTCTGGAGTACAACCCGGAGCAAGCCTATTTGCTGCCACCGA
>Ga0073928_10001429_pt1 | contig 45961 bp, 46 predicted proteins | sample PaiPotPPA55metaG_FD_76969 | JGI IMG/M metagenome (GOLD analysis project Ga0073928, IMG submission 76969) | Iron sulfur acid spring bacterial and archeal communities from Banff, Canada, to study Microbial Dark Matter (Phase II) - Paint Pots PPA... ...
CTGCTGAACGAACTGCTCCTTGCTCATCCGCAACAACCTGTCCATGGCTCACAGCTCCTTTACCGGCATCCAACTGCCGGGTGGCCGCATTATGCCATCGCCCCGAAGTTTGGGCACGCCCTTTGAACTTGTGTCCGCGCAGGCGCTTGAGTAATGGCTCTGGCGCTGCTATAAAGAAGGATTCGGCGGTCGCAGAGCGTTTTTGGCCCGAGGAAGCGAACGATGAAAGTCCGAAGCAGCGTCAGGCGGATTTGCGAGAATTGCAAGATCGTCCGCCGCAAGGGCGTGGTTCGCGTGATTTGCACGAACACCAAGCACAAGCAACGTCAGGGCTGAAGACAGTTGCTGGTTGCTCTTCGCTGGCGACCGGCTCACTGGAGACCCCAACCAGCAACTGGAGTTGAACAATGCCCCGTATCTCAGGCGTCGACATTCCGGCGGAGAAGCCGATCTGGGTGAGCCTCACCTATATCTACGGCATCGGCCCGACCAATAGCCGTGCCATCCTCAAGGAAGTCGGGATCGACCCGCAGCGCCGGGCCAAGGAGCTGAGTGAGGAGGAGCTGGCCAAGATCATCGGCATCCTCGACCGCGGTCACCCGGTGGAAGGCGCCCTGCGAAGGCAGATCCAGCAGAACATCGCCCGTTTGCGCGACATCGGCAGTTATCGCGGCCACCGCCATCGCCGATCGCTGCCGACTCGCGGCCAGCGGACGCGCTCCAACGCCCGCACCCGCAAGGGTCCCCGTAAGACCGTCGCCGGCAAGAAGGGGGTGAAGGAACTTGGGAAATAGGAGAGAGTTGCCAGTTGTTAGGTTGCCAGTTGCCAGTGGGGCGGCCGGCACGAAACTGGCAACTAACAACTGGCAACTAACAACTGGCAACTACTCATATGGGTGAAGCAGCAAAACAGACCGGCGCCAAGGCCGGCGTCAAGAAAAAGGTCCGCAAAGGCGTGACCCGTGGGATCGCCCACATCAAGGCGACCTTCAACAACACCATCGTGACCATCACCGATACGAATGGCGAGACGATCGCCTGGGCGTCGGCCGGGAAGGGTGGCTTTTTCAAAGGGGCGCGCAAGAGCACGCCTTACGCCGCGGGTCGGGCCGCCGAAAACGCCGCCCAGATCGCCAAGAAGTCCGGCATGCTCGAACTCGAGGTGAAGGTCAAAGGCCCGGGCGCTGGCCGCGAGCAGGCCATCATCCAGCTCCAGCACGCGGGCCTGAAGATCACCGGCATCGAGGACGTTACGCCGCTTCCCCACAACGGCTGCCGGCCGCCCAAGAAGCGGAGAGTCTGACGACATTCCCGATTGCCGAATGCCGATTGCCGAATGAGACGGCAATCGGGCGTTGATTCGGCAGTCGGAATTCGGCAATCGACATTTACGACGTGCTTCCCGACGAGGCGAAAGACAGATGGCCCCCGACGGTGGGGGCGGGAACCTTTCGCAATTCGGGCGGGCACAAGGAGAGAGCATATGAAAATCCGATGGCGTGGACTGGAACTGCCCGGGCGGGTCGTCCGGGAGGACCAGGTTTCGACCGACACCTACGGGAAATTCACCGCCGAGCCGTTCGAGCGCGGCTTCGGCACGACCGTGGGAAATAGTCTGAGGCGGATCCTGCTTTCCTCGCTGGAAGGCGCCGCCGTCACCCACATCAAGCTCAAGGGCGCGGAGCATGAATTCTCGAGCCTGCCCGGCGTGATGGAGGATGTCACCGACATCATTCTCAACGTCAAGAGCCTGATTGTGAAGCTCGACAGCGATGAGCCGAAGGAGATGAAGCTGACGGCCCGCAAGTCCGGACCCGTCACCGCCGGCATGATCGAGTCCGATCCGGCCATCACCATCGTGAACAAGGACCTGGTGATCGCCACTCTGACCGAGGACACGCCCTTTGAAATGACCTTGTCGATCAGCAAAGGGCGGGGATACGTGACCGCCGCCGAGAACATCACCGACACCGAAGAGCAGGAGATCGGACTGATCGCGGTCGACAGCCTCTACTCGCCGGTCACCCGCGTTCGCTATGCCACGGAAGACGCCCGTGTCGGGCAGAAGACGGATTACGACCGCCTGATTCTCGAGATTTGGACTAACGGAACGGTCAGCCCGGAGATGGCACTGGTCGAGGCCAGCAAGATCCTCCGAAAGCACCTCAACCCGTTCGTGCAGTACTTCGAGCTGGGCAGCGACACCGCCAACGACGAGGCGGTGGCCGCACTCCGCGACGCCAACAAGGCGATGATCGACCCCGAGCTTCAGCAGAAGTTGAACATGTCGGTCCAGGAGCTGGACTTGTCCGTCCGGGCCAACAACTGCCTCGAGTCCGCCAAGATCCAGACGGTCCGGGACCTGGTGCAGAAGACCGACACCGACCTGCTCAAGGTCCGCAGCTTCGGAAAGACCAGCCTTCGCGAAGTCAAGCGCAAGCTGGCCGACATGGGGCTGAGCCTCGGGATGGACTTGAACCAGGTCGCGTCCGTCACCGGCCCGGATCACGGAGCGGGCGATGGCGAGGACTTCGAGGAAGAGCCCGAAGAAGCCGCCGCCCAGAGCGGCAACGCTTGAGATTTCCGATTGCCGAGTGCCGAATGCCGAATTGAAGTCAGACCTTCAACCGGCAATCGGCAATCGGCAATCGGCAATGAGGAACCCCCATGCGTCACAGGATCCGCGGGCGGCAGCTCAGCCGCGACACCGAACACCGCAAGGCGCTGCGCCGCAACCTGGTGCAGAGCCTGTTCGAGCACGGCAAGGTCCGCACGACGCTGCCTCGGGCCAAGGAAGTGCGGGCGATGGCGGAGAAGTTGATCACCCTCGCCCGCGACGGGACGCTCAACAGCCGGCGCCGCGTCATCTCCATCCTTCAGGACCGCCGCCTGGTCGACAAGGAACAGGAGTTCACCGGGCAGACAGTGGTGCAGAAGCTATTTAGCGACATCGCGCCTCAATTTGTCGACCGCCAGGGCGGCTACACCCGCATCATCAAGCTGAGCGACTACCGGATCGGCGACGGAGGAAGCTTGGTGCTGTTGCAACTCCTGACCGAGGAGTCCAAGCCGACCGGCATCGCCCGCCGCAGCGCCGGCCTCCGTCGCAAACGTAATGAGCGGCGCCACCAGTTCGCCTCTCGCGTCCTCAAGCAGCGCGACCGCGCCCCCAAGCCCGCCGGAGCGCCGGACGAGCCCGCGGCGCCGCAAGCCCCCGCTGGCGAGGCCGGCGCTCCGCCATAGGCCCGTCGTCTGAGAACCAGTCAACTTCCAAAATTGGCGGTAAGGTGGAGCGCGTCGTCGACCCGCAGACCGACATCGCGCAGTTGCAGTTTGCCGGCCGGGAAGCTGAGCAGCGGGCGGGTCCTGCCGTTGTAGTTGGCCAGGGCGGGGCGCAACAGGCCGACGATGATCGGCCCCAGCACGTCGTCGCCGTCACAGGTCAGGCCGGTAATTCGGGCGTTCATCGCGTCGTCGATGGTCATGTGGGCCTTGAAGAGCATGCCCGCCGGAACGAAGCCGATTTTCGTCGCGAGGTACAACGAGGCCTGAATCGATCGCGGGGTTTGGGGCGTGATCTTCAGGCGCGTCTTCTCGACCGTGATGCCGTACTTCGACGCCGCCTCGCGCGCGTTCTGGAGCAGCAATGACTCCAAGTCCGCCTGCGTGACGTCGATCGCGAGCATTCCCGACCTGGCCTCGGCCAGCATCATCACGGGGCGGCCCTTCCGGTCCCGCTCAAAGGCGAGTTGTGCGCCGCTGGCGATGAGGCTCATGTTCAGCCTGGCGTTGCGCAGCAGCATCGGCTGACCGCGGACGTCGAGCCGGCTTACCTTCAGGCTCTCTTCGATCCGGTTGTTGACGCGGATTCGATCCTTCTTCGTCGAAGGTCGCAATTCGCCATCGGTCAGATCGATGTGCAGCGCGTCGAGCGCGGGGAACGCATCGCCCTCGACGGAGATGACTTTCGCCGGGTCCGGCAGCGCGATGGAACGCTTCCAGCCGTCCAGCAGCGCCGCGGTAAGCTGCGCCATGTCTTGCGGCATGCTCCCGGCGCCCAGCCGAAATAGGCAGACCGACTTGGCGTCGAGCCACGCCTTGCTGTCGGAGGGTGCCGGCGCCACCTTGCCCGCCGGGGCGGCCCCAACGCCCATCATTACCAGCACGACGACTAAAGCAACCGTCAAGGCACGCGCCGGCCGATGAATAGCATACATCGGCATACTCCTTCGATGACGAAACCGCAACCCACTCAGAACTTGTCCTTCATCGGCCCGTCGATGGGGTGGACACCAGATATGTCTCACGAACGCCGCGAGGGTTTGTTCGGGTCACTATAATGCTCCGCCCCATGCGTAGCTCCGAGAACGCGTTGCCCGCGACGTTACACGACCGTTCCGGCGCCGCCGCCGCGCCCCGAAGCGGACTGACGCTGGCGCTATGCGCCATTCTTCACGCCCTCACCCACGCCTACGGGGCGATGCTGGTGCCGCTGTACCTGCTGATCGCGGCGGACCTGCGCCTGCCCGGCGTGAAATATGCGGCGCTGATCGTGACCGTCTACGGCGTGGTTTACACCGGTTGCAGCTACGCCGCGGGCATCCTCGCCGACCGGCTCGACCGCAAGGCCCTGCTTGGCTGGGGATTGATCGTCAATGCCCTGGCCGTCGCGCTGATGGGCCTCACCCGACGCTACGATCTGCTGATCGCGCTGGCGGTGCTGGGCGGCCTGGCCGGGACGCTCTTTCATCCGTCGGCCAACGCATTGGTCCCCGCCCATTATCCCAAGTCGCCGGGAATGGCGATCGGGCTGCTTGGCATCGGGTCGGGCCTCGGCTTTTTCTTCGGTCCTCAATACGGCGGCTGGCGCGCCATCCATTCCACCTGGCATCTTCCCTGGGTCGCGCATTGGCAGGAGCCGTGCCTCGAACTGGGCGCACTCGGGCTCGTGTTCGGCGTCCTGTTCCTCCTGATCGCCCGTGAAGCGCCCGGCGCCCACGGCGCCCGCGCCACGCGCACGCCCCTGGGTCCGAGGCTCCGGTGGACGGTTGCTTCGATTGCCCTCACGCTCGGCTGCCGCGACTTTGCCGGCATCGCGTCGATGTCGCTGGTGAGCATCTATCTCCAGAAGGCCCAGCATCAGGACGCGGCCGCCGCGGGATTCGTCGTCGGCGCCATGATGCTGATCGGCGTCGTGGTCAACCCCCTGGCGGTAGGGATCAGTCCCGGCCGCCGCCGGCTGCCGATGTTGGCCGGGTCGCTGTTCCTGGCGGGGATCACCATCTGCACCGTCCCCTGGTTCTCCAGGACCTGGGTGCTGCCGGTGCTGTGCGCGTTCCAGGCGTTCCACCTGGGCAGCTACGCCATGAGCGACGCCGCCACGCTGGAGCGAGTCGCGGCGCCGCTGCGGGGACGCGTCGTGGGCTTGTTCCTGAGCATCGCCGGCACGGCCGCCAGCACCAGCCCGTGGCTCATGGGCTGGTGGACCGACCGCTTCGGCCCCCGCGCCTCCACGCAGTCGGCGTACTTCGGCCCCTTCGTGCTGCTGGGAGCGATGATGTGGATCGCGATGGCCTCGATGCCCCTGATCGCCAGATTAGGCGACGCACGGGAGGGGGAGCTTGAGCCAATCAGCGAGATCACGCCGCGGACGATGGAGCCGGTGATGTGACCGCGGATTCATCTGCGGCGCTCGAGCTTCACGGTGTCGTCGTCCTGAAGCCAGCCGTCGACGGCGATTGACCGGTCCTTCACTTGGCACTTCACGGTGAAGTGCGAAGGGTCGGCAGGGTCCGGCTGTCCCGCATAGCAGCGGACGCGGTCAGATGGCATCGACCGGAGACCAAGGAATTGCAGTTCGTCAGTGACTTGGATCGGCCGCGTGAATGCGCCTCCGGGTCGGATTACACAGACGCGGATTTCCGGAGTGCGCCAAACGAGCATAAATTCCTCAACCGTGACGAGACAAGCTTGCCCTCGGCTGTTCCGTCGCTCGTGAAGAAACAGCGTTCCGGCGGGGATCCGCCCCGGAGGCGAAAAGAGCTGGTAGAAATGGTCCCAGGGCTTGGCGAACGAAATCACCCCCGTGGCCTCATCATAAACCACTCGGTCCGGCGGTAGCCTGTAGTTCATTGCCTGTCGCTGCCAGTACAGCAGTCTGACACGTTGCAATGTCGGCGGCCCGGCCTTCCAGCCCAGGGGCAGCACGACCGCCACCAGCAGGACAGGTGCCAGCGCGCGGCGAACCGCCTTTCGGCGATAGCGCGGGAGTGCGGGAGCGTAGTCAATGTGCCGGTCCATGGCGGGCGGTCGGCTCTGCCGACCCGATCTCCTTTATGCGCTACCTGAGCTTCTGTGCGACCTCGGCACGAGGGACAGTCGTCTGCTCGCCCGTCGCCAGGACCTTGACGACGACATTGCCGGCGGCCAGTTCGGTGTCGCCGGTGACGAGGCAATACGCCGCGTGTTCGCGGTCAGCCATTTTGAACTGGGCCTTGACCGACCGGCCGGAGAGGTCCATGTCGCAGACAAAACCTTCGCGGCGAAGTTCCAGCATCAGCTTCCAGTTCACCTCCTTGGCCGCCTCTCCGTGCCAGACCAGCCAGATCAGCTTGGGCTGCGATCGCGGAAGCTCAACGCCCTGATTTTCCAGTGCCAGGAGCAGGCGTTCGATGCCGCTGCCGAACCCGACGCCAGGTGTGGGGCGGCCGCCGAGTTGCTCGACTAAATTGTCGTATCGCCCGCCGCCACCAATCGCGTTCTGGGCGCCCAGACCGCCGGCAATCACCTCCCATAGCGTATTCGTATAATAGTCGAATCCGCGAACAAGATTGCCGTCCAGAGTGAACGGCACCCCCGACCGCTCGAGAAGTCGCAGGACCCCTTTCCAGTGAGCTGCGGATTGCGGCGACAGATACTCGGATGACGCCGGCAACTTCACCGTCGTCAGGGCCTCCTGGTCGCGTGGATCCTTACTGTCCAGGATGCGAAGCGGATTGGCCAGAAGTCTCCGCTGGGAGTCATCGCTGAGTCGGGACGACAGCGGCGACAACAGCGTGACGAGCGCCTCGCGATACCGCTGCTTGCTTTCGCGATCTCCCAGCGTGTTCACTCGAAGCGACAGGTCCTTGACGCCGCAGCGGGCATAAAAGTCCATCTGAAGCAGAATGCACTCGACATCCTGCTCCGGCTCGGCGACGCCGAAGGCTTCGGCGCCGAACTGGTGGTGCTGGCGGAGCCGGCCGGCCTGGGGACGCTCGTAGCGGAAATTCGGACCAATGTAGAAGACTTTGGCCCGCGCCCCTTCCTGCGCCAGCAGATTGTGCTCGATGGCCGCCCGAACCACGCCCGCGGTCCCTTCGGGGCGGAGGGTGATCGACCGCCCGCCACGGTCTTCGAACGTGTACGTCTCCTTGCCGACCACGTCCGAGGTTTCCCCGACGCTTCGATGGAATAATTCGGTGTGTTCGAAGATGGGTGTGCGGACCTCAGCGAAGTGATACACCGCCGCCAGCTCGCGCGCGGTCCGCTCGACGGTCTGCCACTTCCAACTCTCGTCCGGGAGGATGTCCGGCACGCCCTTGGGGGCGCTGATCTTCTCTGCCATCGGTGTGGCTCCTGCGTGGCACAGTGCTACTCCTTTTTCTCCGGCTCGATTTCGACTTCCTCGATCTGGGCTTTCTGCAGGACCTTGTCCACCGCCTTCTGCTCGCGCATCTGGACGTAGAGGGTTGCAAGAGAGCCGTCCTTGGCCATCTCCTGCTTGAGCTTTTCAGGACGGCGGTCTCCCTGGACGGCCAACATCGCGATTCGCCCGTTCAGCTCCGCTTCGTCCACATCCACGTTCTGCTCCGTCGCCAGCTTTTCAAGAACGAAAAACAGCTTCAACTCGCGGATCGCCTCATTCTGGGCGCCGTGGCGCAGCCGCTCGAGGTTCATTTCAACCTGCTCGCGGGGCAGCCCGCGCATCCTCATGTCCACCGCGCGCCGGCTCACGATCCGGTCCGTCTGTTTATCTGACAAGCTCGTCGGCAGTTCGATATTCGTGTTGTCCAGCAGATAGCGGTAGACCTGCTCGCGCATCGCCTGTCGCACGTCATAATTGATCTTCTCCTCCATCTGCTCGCGCAGGGCCTGGCGCAGCTCCTGCTCGGTCTCGAACCCAAGGTCGTGCATGAATTCCGGCGTGACCTCCACCAACTCCATCTTCTTGATGTCCTTGAGCGCGATCTCGATCTCGACGTCCTTTCCGCGAAGCTGCTCGGTGGAATGTCCCTCCGGGGCCCGGGCGGTGATCGTGCGCGTCTCGCCCCCTGTCATTCCGGTCAATTGCTTGTCGAGATCGTCAACCGGAATCCCCGCGATGCGCCCGGGTCGCACGACGAGCTGCGCGTCGTGCTGATGCGCCACCACGTTGCCGTCCACCTTCAGGTGAATGTCGGCGATGAGATAATCCGTCGGCTCGACGCCGCGGTCTTCCACCGGCACCAGCGTTCCCTGCTGCTCTCGAAGGTTCTGCATTGCCTGATCGACGTTCTCCTCCTTGATCTCGATCTTCGGCTTCTTCACCTTCAGGTTGGACAAGTCCGGCAACTGGAACTCGGGCTGGACCTCGACCGTGAACGAGTAGCTCATCGGTCCATCTTCGGGGAGCTTGATGGCGTCCGGATTCTCGAACACCGGCTCGCCGACCACCTGGAGCTTGTTCTTCTCCACCGCCTGGTCGTAGCTCTCGCTGATGAGCGAGCGGCGTACTTGCTCCTTCACGTCAGTGCTGAACCGCTTGCGAATCAGCTTCTGCGGAGCATGGCCCGGCCTGAACCCGGGGACCGCGGCCTGCTGCCGCAACTCCTTAAACTGCTTCTCCAACTCGGAGGTAATCCGCTCCGGCGGAACCTCCACCGTTACCCGCTTGGCGCCCGGCCCGGCGTCCTCCACCTTGATCGGGTAATCGAATTTTTCTTCCTGCTCTTCGGCCACCCCGGCCGACTCGTATTCTGCCATGACCTCGACCTCGATTCCGATTGCCGATCTGCGGTTAAATCAGCCAAACTGATCGGTGCGCCAACCGGCGGTTGCGAGCCGAACATCGTAGTCACGTCCGGATCGTTTGCAAACGGGCCTTGCCAAGACCGCGGCGCGGATCGAAAATCGCAGGCAAAGGAATCGACTATGGCCGAAGAACAGCCCTCGTTGCACATTGACACGGATTGGAAGAAGCAGGCCCAGGAGGAGAAAAAGCGACTGGCGGAGCAGGAGCAGCAGAAGGCGGCCGAGCAGCCCGCCCCCGGGCCCGCGCCCGGTCGCCGAACGCCGGCCGGCGGGCGGACCACGCGCGAGATGCCGCCCGCCAACTTTGCCGCACTGGTCAACACCCTCCTCACGCAGGCCCTCTTCTACCTCGGCGACCTCGCCCCCCAGGGCGGCGAGCCGGTCATTAACCTCGATATGGCCAAACACCAGATCGACATGCTCTCCCTTCTCGAGGAGAAGACCAGGGGCAACCTCACCGAGGAGGAAAAGCGCGTCCTCGATACCGCCCTCTACGAGGCGCGCATGCGCTACGTAAGCGTCGCATCGCAATACGTTTAATAGTGTTTCCTCGGGAAGGCACGAAGAAAGACAGGGATATAAGGCATCCGGTCGGGCTATCGTGTCTGCTTTCTTTTCGCGTCCTTCGCGTCTTCGCGGTTCATTGGATTGACTTAACGCGAAGACGCGAAGGAATACAGATGGGAACGGCATGACAACCCCAAGTCTTTCCATTCGTCACTCGTGGGTTCGTGCCTTTGTGGTGAACAAAATTGATGATCGGTTGAGCTTGCGTTTGATGATTTGCCGATTATTATCGGACTCGACGGTAGAGCAGGTCGGCCACGGGCGCAAAAGGGCCGATCGTCCCGCTTGACGGCAACGGATTGCCGCAGAGCGGCCGGCGCGGACAGGACGGACGCCGGGACGAGCTTGAGGGCACGGACGCCATGGCTTTGAGTCGCACAAACCCACGACTCGCCCACCTCTGGCAACTGCCTCTGCTCATTCTTTCTTTTGGCCTCTTTGGTACCGCTGCGTACCTGTTCATCAACCCGCGCGGGGGAATGTCGATCGATCAGAAGATCGAGATCGCGCGCGTCTATCTGAAGTACCACCGTCCCGAAGCCGCACTCGATCAGCTCAACAAGCTCATCACTACCGAGAAGCTCGCGCTGCCCAATGAAGCGCGCGTCCACATGATGCTGGCCGAGTCGTTGGACGACCTCCAGAAGCTGCACCACGTGTCGGTCGCGGGCAACTACGAGCGGATCATCGAACAGACGAGGCTGGCGCTGGCGCAGGGGGTCAGGGGCGACCCCGACATCTACCACCGGCTCGGCGAAAGCTACCAGGCCCTGGCCCAGCCCGCCGACGCGTTGGAGAGCTACCGCCGGGCCATCGCCATGGACCCCCGGCGGTTTCCGCACCTTCAGCGAAAGGTCATCGAGCTTCAGCTCGCGCAGCCCGACCCGGCCCCGGCCGAGGCATCGCTCGACGAATACCTCAAGGAGCCCAAACTCGCCGACAGCGAAAAGGCGTGGGCGCTCCAGCAGAAGGCCCAGGTCCTTTATAAGCGCGGGAACTTTGCGGATGCCAAGGCCGAGCTGAATGAATCGCTGCGCCTCGCCGCCGACCCGGCACTTCAGGGCGAGGCGAATTACCGGTTGGGTTACTGCATGTGGCGAACGGGCGACTCGGCCGAGGCCGAGCGGCTGCTGCGCCTGGCCCGCGAGCAACTCAAGGTCGGCCAGCCGCTCGACGCCGATGCGGCGTATCTGCTCGGCAAAATCCGCCAGGAGCTGAACGATCCCAAGGAGGCCGCGGCGTTCTATCAGGCCGTGCTGAGCAGCCACCCGGAATCGGCGGTCGCGCCGCTGGCCCGATTGGGCCGTGGCGAGTGCCGCATCATCCTTGGCGAGGATGCCGCCGGCCTGGCCGACCTGCACGCGCTGGTGCGGCAGGCTTCCGAAGAGGGGACGCGGGAGGCCTACCGCCAGGACGTGATTGCCGGCATACGTCAGTCCGCCGCGGTGCTGGCCGCTCAGGAGAAGTACGATTTCGCCCTCGAGCTGCTCGAAGACGAGCACCTCCTGGAGCCAAGCCCTCCGCCCGATTTCTACGAGCGGGCGGCCTCGGTCTACGAGCGGCATGCCGATCAGATCGAGCAGACGGTCAATGACGCCCCGACGGCGGCGGACAAGATTCGCCGCCAGCAGGACGTCCGCCGCTCCCGCACGCTGGCGGGAGATTCGTACATCGCCTTCTCTCGCGCACTTACCGTGGCCGATGACAAGGCCCATGCCGCCGCCATGTGGAAGGGCGTGGACCTGTACGACCGGGCCGGGAATCTGCCGATGGTGACGTCGGCGCTGGAGCTGTTTGCCGCCGAGCGGCCCGAGGACGGCCAGACGCCCGACGCGCTGCTGCGGCTGGGCCGCGCTTATCAGGCCGCCGGGCTGTTCGACAAGGCGGTGGCGGTCTTCGAGCGCAACCAGCTCCGCTACCCTCAGAGCCTCGCGGCCTCCAAGTCCGGCGTGCCGCTGGCTGAAGCCTACATTGCCAGAGGGCCGCAGTACTACGGCCGCGCCGAGAACGTCTTGCTCGCCGTGTTAAACAATCCCATCCTCAGCCCCGACGCCGAAGAGTTCGGCCAGGCGCTGTTCGAGCTGGCCCAACTCTACTACCGCACCTCGCGATACGAGGAGGCGGTCGTCCGGCTCCAGGAGATGACCCAGCGGTATCCCAACGATTCCCGGACCCCGCAACTCCATTTCCTGATGGCCGACAGCTACCGCAAGAGTGCCGCCCTGCTGATCGCCAAAATGCGCGATGCCCAGTCCGCCCAAGCCGAGGCGCTGGCCGCGAAGAAGGACCGATTGACCAACGCCAAGAGGTTCTATGACCGAGTGGTCGAAGAGTTTGGCGACTCCACGCCAGCGGCCGAACTGGACAGGCTCTACCAGAAGCTCAGCTACTTTTACCGGGCCGATTGCCTCTACGACCTGGGAGATTACGACGCGGCGATCAAAGACTACGACCAGGCGGCCATGCGCTACCAGGACGACGCGTCGGCCCTGTCGGCGTACGTGCAGATCGTCAACGCCTACGTGGAAATGGGGCGGATCGCTGATGCCAAGCGCGCCAACGAGCGGGCGCGGACGCTGCTGGCCCGCATGCCGCCGGAAGCCTTTACTGACGGCTCCTTTTCCATGCCCAAGGACTATTGGGTCCGATGGCTGAAGTGGACCAACGACGCCGGTCTCTGGAATGGATTGGAAGACGAGCGGCAGGCGGCGCAGAGGTTCGCCAACGGGACGATGCAATGAGCGCTGATGGCATCCTTGATGCTCTGACCGAACAGCTCGGCTGCTACAAGCGGCTGGCAAAGCTGGCCCAGATCCAGCACGAGCACGTCCGCCAGAGCCGCACCGAGCAGCTCCTGGACGTGCTTCAGAGCCGTCAGGAGGTGCTGGAACAGGTTGCGGCCTTCGAGCGCGTGGTCGCGCCGGCCAGGCGGAACTGGGGCGAGTACCTGGGCCGACTCGACGACTCGATGCGGGCCCGGGCCGAGGCGCTTCTGGCCGAGACGCGCGGCCTGCTCGAGCAGATTACCGCCGCCGATCGGGACGATGCGATGGTTCTACAGCAGAGGAAGCTGAGTCTGGGGAAGCAGATCAGCCAGGCGAGGTCCGCCCGACAGGTCAACCGGGCGTACACCGCCGCGTACGGCACACGAAAGTCGCACATGGACGTGCAGCGATGATTGCACACACCGACGAACTTCGTTTTGGATTGGCCACCGCCCATCAATCCATGCGACTGGCCCCGGCCGACGCCGCTCGTCGCATGGACGAGCTCGGCCGCATCATCCTGGCCTACAGCGAGGTAACCGAGCGGCTCCAGGCATCTCACAACCAGCTCACGCAGACCGTCGAGTCGCTGCGACAGGAACTGGGGCAGAAGAATCGGATGCTGGAACGGAAGACCCGCCTCGCGGCGCTGGGTGAGATGGCCGCTGGGCTGGCGCATGAAATCCGCAACCCGCTCGGCGGCATTCAACTCTACGCCTCGCTGCTGTCGCAGGACCTGGCCGACCGTGAGGAGTCGCTGAAGACGGTGAAGAAGATCGCCGCTGGCGTGAAGAGGCTCGAGGCACTGGTTGGGCAGGTGCTCCAGTTCACCCGTGACATCATCGTGCAGCCGCAGGCCATCGATTTGGCCCGGATTGTCGATCAAGCGGTGGAGGATGCATCGAAGACGATGCGCGATCGGAACGTCCGGTGTGAGGTTCATGGTCCTCCATCGCTGCCGGCGACCGGCGATCCATTGATGCTCGGGCAGGCGCTGCTCAACCTGCTGCTCAACGCCGCCGAGGCGATCGAGGGCGGCGGAGCTGTGTACGTGCGGTACGGGCCACCGCTCCCAGACTCGGACGCCCGCCAGTTTCGTTTGACCGTGCGCGACACCGGCGCGGGCATTGCGTCGGAGGTGATGGACCGGATCTTCAATCCGTTCTTCACCACCAAGGAAGCCGGGACGGGGCTCGGCCTGGCGATCGTCCACCGCATCGTCGAGGCGCATGAGGGCACCATCGTCGCGACCAACGCGGAAGGTGGGGGGGCGACATTTGAGGTTCGAGTTTAAGCATGGCAAAGATCCTTGTGGTCGACGATCAGGAGATGATGCGGGACTCGCTGGCCGGGACGCTGGTGCGCGAGGGCCACGAGGTGGTGGCCTGCGCCGACGGTCCGTCGGCCGTGGGCCGGCTTCAGGCTGCCCGGTTCGACCTGCTCATCACCGATCTGAAGATGCCGAAGATGACCGGCCTGGAGCTTTTGGCCGACGCCCGGCGGCTGCGCCCCGACATGCCCGTCGTGCTCATGACCGCGTTCGCAACCGTCGGCACCGCCGTCGAGGCGATGAAGCTCGGCGCCTATGACTACATCCAAAAACCATTCGACGGCGACGAGATCAAGCTTCTGGTCGAACGGACGCTCGAGCACAACCGGTTGATCCGGGAGAACCAGGCGTTGCGGAGCATGACCGAATCGGCCGCGCCCCGTCCACTGATCGGCTCGTCACCCGTGATGAACGAGGTCCGCAGGAAGATCGAGCTGGTCGCCCGCAGCAGCGCCACAGTGCTGGTCCGTGGCGAGAGCGGGACCGGCAAGGAGGTCGTCGCCCGTTCCATCCACCAGGCGTCCGAGCGGCGCGAAAGGCCGATGCTCGCCGTCAATTGCGCCGCGTTGTCCGACAACCTCCTGGAATCGGAGCTGTTCGGGCACGAGAAGGGGGCGTTCACCGGCGCCGACCGCCTCCGCCGCGGGCGGTTCGAGCTGGCCGACGGCGGCACGCTCCTGCTCGACGAGATCAGCGAAATCGCCCCGGCCCTCCAGGCCAAGCTCCTGCGCGTCCTCCAGGAGAGCACCTTCGAGCGCGTCGGCAGCAGCATCAGTCAGCAGGTGGACGTCCGCGTCGTCGCCACCACCAACCGCGACCTGGAGGAGGCGGTGGCCGACGGAAAATTCCGCACGGACCTGTTTTACCGCCTGAACGTCGTCCCGATCGACCTGCCGCCCCTGCGGCAACGCGCCTCGGACATCCCCGAACTCTGCCGCCACTTCCTGCACCAGGTCGCTCGGCGCGAGAACTCGGTCTTCCGCCACATTGAGCCCGAGGCAATGCGCCTGCTTCAGCGCTATGACTGGCCCGGCAACGTCCGCGAGCTTCAGAACATCATCGAGCGGGCTTGCGTGCTCGAGGCCGAGCCGGGCGTTATCCGGGCCGCCACCATCGAGCCGTGGCTGACCATCAGCGAGGCCCGGGCGTCGGCGATTCAGGACCTGGCGGGCAAACCGCTGGCGGACATCGAGAAGCAGGTCATCCTCAGCACACTCCAGCAGTTCAAGGGCCACCGCCAGAAGACCGCCGGTGCTCTGGGCATCGGGGTGCGCACGCTCGGCATGAAGTTGAAGCGCTGGAAGGAGGAAGGAGCGGTTGCCGAAACCGCATGATCCGCAGAATGTGCGCCCGACGCGCAACAGGTGCGCGTCGCCGCCGAATGACGGCTGGTAATAATCCGCAATGTTCGGGCTCCGTGCCTGTGCGTCGCGCGGCACGAGCTTTGATTGAGGACATCGGGGCCATGTTGATCGATAGATGGATAAACGACGGCAGCGCACCGGTGCTGGAGCAGATGCTGCGATTCACCGCGGCGCGGCACCGGCTGATCGCCGAGAACGTGGTGAACATCAGCACGCCCGGCTACCGGCAGAAGGACCTCTCACTGGAGAGGTTTCAGAAAATGCTGGCCGACCGCGCGGAGCAGGCGCGCAGCTTGGCCCCCGGCGCGACACGGTTCGACGACATCGTCGGCCAATCGGGAGATCCGCACCGAGGCGTCCTCTTCCATGACGGGCAGAACCGCTCGATGGAACAGCTCATGAGCGACCAGGCCAAGAACGCGCTGATGCACAACCTGGCGATCGAGCTGCTGCGGCGGCAATTCCAGACTATTGAAACGGCCCTCAAGGGGCGGCCATAATCGGAGGCTGAATCGTGTTCGACACGCTGGACATTGGGGCAAGCGGCTTACTGGCGCAGCGGACGCGGCTGGACGTGATCGCCGCCAACATGGCAAACGCAAGCACCACGCACGATGCCGCCGGCCGTCCCAATCCGTATCGGCGGCGGTTCGCCGTGATCGCTTCGGGCCGGGGCGACGACCCCGCCAAGCCCGGCGTACACGTCCAGGACGTCCGCCAGGACATGGCCCCGTTCCTGAAGAAGTACGACCCCACCAACCAGGACGCGGGGCCAGACGGATACGTTCAGTATCCCAATGTGGACCCGACGGTGGAATTCGTCAATGCTATCGAAGCGTCGCGGGCTTACGAAGCGAACGTGACCATGATGGAAGTCACCAAGGCAATGATTAATGCGTCGATGAGGTTGATCGCATAAAGAATAGTGCTAAGTGCTGAGTGCGGAGTGCTGAGTAAGGTCGGCACGCAGCACTCAGCACTCAGCACTCAGCACCGAAATGATTAACGCTGTCGACAACAACCCTCTAGGAAAGCTCGCCGGGCTGGGCATGTCGCCCGGCGCGGGCGCCACGGCGCCGTCGGCGGGCTCCTCCGGGTTTGCCGATCTGCTCAAGAACAGCATCGACGAGGTTTCCCGCCTTCAGCAGGACGCCAGCAAGGCGGTCGAGGACCTCACCGTTGGAAAGACCGAGGACGTGACCGGAGTCATGACCGCCGTGGAAAAATCGGACTTGGCGTTCAAGACGCTTTTGGCCATCCGCGCCAAGCTGATGGACGCCTACGAAGAGATCAAGAGCATGACCGTCTAGGTTTTGAGACAGAGCCTCGCTTGATCGGCCAAGGAGGGCCGTATCATGGATTTCCTCAAGGCCCAACTCGATCGCGTGCAGCGGCAGATCGCCGGCCTGAACGCCACGCAGAAGATGCTCACCGCCTCGCTGGTGGCGATCATGGTCATCACCATCGTTTGGTGGGGGAAATACGCGGGCGAAGCGGAGATGGTCCCGTTGCTCAACCAGTCCTTCTCCGCCGACGACCTGGGGCGCATCGAGGAGTGGCTGCAAGATAACCAAATCCGCTACCTTCCCTCCGGCGACAAGATCATGGTTCCGTCCGAAAGGAGGATGGAAGTCCTGTCCCGGCTCACCTATGCCCAGAAGCTGCCGCAGAACACGGAAGCGGGGTTTGACGACATCGTCAAGCAGATGAGCCCGTTCGATGCCGAGAGCAAACAGAACAGGCTCTTCAGTCACGCCAAGGATGTGGTTCTGTCGCGAATCATCGGGGGCTTCAAAGACGTTGCCCAGGCGGACGTGATGACCGACGGTACAAACATTAGCCGGATCGGCCCGGGCAGCATCGAGCCGACGGCCACGGTCAACATCATCCTCCGCGAGGGCGTCGGGATCAGCTCCAGCATGGTAGAGGCCGCCGCCGACCTGGTCGTCGGCGCCCAGGCGGGTCTGAAGAAGAAGAATGTGAAGGTCATCGTCAACAACCGGGCCCAGGAGGTGCCCGACGCGACCAACGATTCGATGCCCGGCGGATCGCAGCAACTGGCCATGATCCAACAGTACGAGGCGAACGAAGAAAAGCGGGTGCGGCAGGCGTTCGGCCAGATCCCGGGCCTGCTGGTCTCCGTTAAGATCGCGCTGAACACCACCACCTGGGAAAAGGAATCGCAGGACTTCGACGCGAACAAAACCGTTCAGAAGGCTCAATCGGAGACCAACGAGACCGACGAGACAAGCGCCCCCGTGGCGCCGCCCGCCGAGGCCGGCACGCTGGCCAACACTCAGGTCTCGGTGGCGACCTCGACCGGGGGCAACCAGTCCCAAACTCACGAAAAGAGCGAGGTGAAGTACCAGATCTTCGTTCCCACCACGCGTACCGTCAGCAAGACGCCGTGGGGCGACGCGAAAGCGGTCGGCGCCACCGTTTGGGTGCCGTTCAGTCATTTCGCCCGAGAGTTTCGGGCGCGCAACAAGTCGGTGACCGATCCAAGCTACGACCAGGTCCGGCCGCTGATCGACCAGATGTTGCCAATCATGCAGAAGGCGGCGTTCACGACGCTTGACGCGCCGTCGCTGGACAAGGTGGTGGTCGATGCGTACATCGACCCGACGCCGGAACAGGCGGCAGTTGTCGGGGTGCCGTCCGGCGGGTCCACGATGTCGCTGTTGGTGGGGCGCCATGCCAAGGAAATTGCCCTGGGGGCGCTGGCGCTGATGAGTCTTTTCCTGGCGTCGATGATGGTGCGGAAGGGAGTTCCGTCGCCGATACCGGCAATAGCGGCCGCGTCGGCGCCGCCCGCCGGCCCCGCCCCGGTCCTGATGGCCGGCGAGCCGCTCGCCGGGGAGGCCGCCAGCAACGACCCGGCCCTCGACGGAATGGAGCTGAACGAAGACGCCGTCCGCGCTCAGCAAATGGTCGACCAGGTCTCGACGATGGTTCGCGAGAACCCCGACGGCGCCGCGGCCCTGGTCAAAAGATGGCTGAATCGGTCATGAGGAAGTGCTGAGTGCTGAGTGCTGAGGAGGACCTTCCACTCAGCACTCAGCACTCAGCACTTAGCACTAAAGATGGCGTCTGCTGAACTAAACGGAGTCCGCAAGGCCGCTGTCCTGCTGCTGTCGCTCAGCCAGGATGAGGCGTCGGAGATCCTGCGCCGGCTCCCGCAGGAAGCCGTCGAGGAAGTGAGCCGCGAGATCGCATCGCTGGGGGAGATCTCGCTGGCCACGCGGTCGAACGTCTTCGGCGAGTTCTACAACCTCGCCCTGGCCAACTCGTACTTGACCGAAGGCGGTCTCGAGTACGCCAAGGCGCTGCTGAAAAAGTCGCTCAAGCAGGATGAAGCCGATCGCATCATCAAGCAGGTCACCCAGCAGGTGCAGACGACGCCCTTCTCGTTTCTGCAAAAGGCCGAGAGCGAGAACCTGTTGACGTTCATCCAGGACGAGCACCCGCAGACAATCGCGCTGATCCTCGCCCATCTGCCGTCGCAAAAGGCCTCGGAAATCCTGGTCGGCCTGCCAGGCCAGAAACAGATCGAGGTGGTGAAGCGGATCGCCAACATGGAGCAGACCAGCCCGGACGTAATCAAGGAAGTCGAGCGCGGCCTCGAGCACCGGCTCTCCGACATCGTCAGCCAGACGTTCGAGAAGGCGGGCGGGGTGGACACGGTGGCCGAAATCCTAAATCTCGCCGACCGCTCGACGGAGAAGGGAATCATGGAGGGGCTGGAGGCCGAGGACCCGGACCTGGTCGAGCAGATCCGCCGGCTCATGTTCGTCTTCGAGGACATCCTGCTGGTCAATGACAAGGGCATCCAGTCCGTGCTCAAGGAAGTCGAAAACGAGGAGCTGGCGCTGGCCCTCAAGACCGCCAGCCAGGAGCTGAAGGACAAGATCTTCAAGAACATGTCCGAGCGCGCCGCCCAGCTCATCCAGGAAGACATGCAGTACATGGGCCCGGTGCGGGTGAGCGACGTGGAGTCGGCCCAGCAGAAGATCGTGGACGTGGTCCGCCGCCTCGAAGACTCCGGCGAAATCATCATCGCCGGCCGGGGCGGGGAGAAGGAGATGGTTGTTTAGGGATTGCCGATTGCCGAATGCCGATTGCCGAATGAACACGTCGATTTTCATTCGGCAATCGGCAATCGGCAATCGGCGATGGCATCAATGGGACTGATCAAGTCATCAAACGCTCCCCCCTCCCTCTCGCCCTTTTCGCTGGCGGACATCGAGCGGCAGGCGAAGACGATCTTGCTGCGCGCCCGCCAGCAGGCGGACCAGCTCCTCGCGGCGGCGCAGGCACAGGCCGAGGCTCTCCAGCGCGAGGCGGCCGCGCGGGGCTTGGCCGAGGGACGACAGACCGGCACGGCCGCGGGCCTGGAACAGGGAAAGCGCGACGGGCAGCAGCAGGCCCTGAACGAGTCCCGTGAGCAGCTTCAGCAGGCGCTGCAGGCACTGTGTGGCGCGATGGCGGCCTTCGAGGCCGCTCGGGCCGATCTGGACGCCTCGGCACTGGCGGAGGTGGTCGAGTTGGCGATTGCCATTGCCCGTCGAGTGACCAAGCGGCAGGGACTGATCGATCCTGAGATTCTCGCGGCAAACGTGCAAGAGGCCGTCAAGCTGGTCGTCAAATCCGCCGACGTCCGGATCGCGATCCATCCGGCGCAGCGAAAGACCCTGGACGCGACGCTGCCCCAGTTGCAAACGCAGTGGCCGAACCTGACTCACGTACAGGTGACCGAAGACGCCGCGCTGCATCCGGGCGGCTGCCGCATCTTCACCGCCCAAGGCCAGATCGACGCCGACCTCGACGCACAACTGGACCGCGTCGCCGCGGAGCTGCTCCCGTCGTCCTTTGGTGGTCCGGGAGAGGGCTAGAGAAGGGGGGTGGATTGCAAATTGCAAAATGCAAATTTCAAATTGCAAATTCTGGAGTCGCAGCTCGCGCCTTCCCAAATTTGTATTTTGCAATTTGCAATTTGCATTTTGCAATACTTCCGTTGAATTTCCCCTCCCGAACCAGGGACCAATGAAGTGAGGTATCTCTCCCCCCAACTCGAGACGGTCGAAGGCTCGATGCCGTTCGGCGTGAGCGGCACGGTGCAGGCCATCGCCGGCCTGACCATTGAGGCCTCCGACCTGGCGCTGCCGCTGGGGAGCATGTGCCGGATCAGCAGCTTCGGCGGGAAGCGCGCGACCGCCGAGGTGATCGGCTTCCGCCAGGACCGAACGCTCCTGATGCCGCTTTCGCCCACCTCCGGGGTTGCCCGAGGGGACCGGATCGAAAATGTCGCGGCCTGGCCGCGCGTCTGGTGCTCGCCGCAGTTGCTCGGCCGCGTGCTCAATGGCCTGGGGCAGCCGATCGACGGCAAAGGCCCCCTGCCGCTGAGCGAACCGAGGCGAATCGACGCCAGGGCCCCGGCCGCGATGGAAAGGGACCACATTCGCCAGCCGATCGCCACCAGCATCCGCGCCATCGATGGCTTGCACACCTGCGGGCTCGGGCAGCGAATGGGAATCTTCTCCGGTCCCGGCGTCGGCAAGAGCACCCTCCTGTCCTGCATCGCAAAGAACACCGATGCCGACGTGTCGGTCGTCGTGCTGATCGGGGAGCGGGGCCGCGAGGTACAGGAGTTCCTTCACGCGAGCCTCGGCCAGGAGGGCCTCAAACGGTGCGTGGTAATCGTCAGCACCGGTGATGAGCCCCCGCTGCTGCGCGTTCGGGCGGCCAAGGCCGCCTGTACGGTGGCAGAGTACTTCCGCGATCGAGGCCTCAACGTGCTGCTGCTGATGGACTCGCTGACGCGGCTGTGCCACGCCCAGCGGCAGATCGGGCTGGCCGCCCACGAGCCGCCGGCCACCAAGGGCTTTCCACCCAGCGTCTTTGCCCTGTTGCCGGAGATCCTCGAGCGCGCCGGGAAGACGGCGAGCGGATCGATCACCGGCTTCTATACGATCCTGGTGGAAGGGGACGACTTCAACGAGCCGATCCCCGACGCCGTCAAAGGGATCGCCGACGGGCATTTGTGGCTCAGCCGGTCGCTGGCTAACCGCGGTCACCTCCCGGCCATCGACGTGGTGCAAAGCATCAGCCGCGTGCGCCCCGACGTCTGCGATGCCACGCACGTCGCCGCCGCGCACCGGGTGCTGGCCCTGATCGCGACCTACAACGACATCGAAGACCTGGTGAACATCGGCGCCTACGTTCCGGGCGCGAACCCCGACTACGACCTGGCGGTGCAGGCCCGCCCGCGGATTCTCGCCTATCTCCGGCAGGACTCCCGCGCTCCCTGCACGCTCGGCGAGGCGAAAAAACAACTGTTCGAGCTGGTGGGCTGGATCGAGCAGATGGACAAGGTGATCCGGGCACAGGCAGGCAACAAGGCGGCCCAGCGCGTAGCACGGGCTACCAGCCCGTGATCGATTTTTGTCCACGGGCTGGTAGCCCGTGCCGCTTAAGAGATGGCCCGATTCACTTTTCAGCTTGAAGGCGTCCTCCGCCACCGTGAACGCGTGGAGATGGACCGGCAGCGCGACGTGGCGGTGGTGCAGGTGGAGATGGTCCGGCTCGAAGGGGAGCTGCGGGCGCTTGACCAGGAGGTGAAAAAGGCCGCCGCTGAGGTGCGGGAGAACCGCCTGATTGGCCGGCTCGACATGAACTATCTGGCCGCCCACCGCCGATACATGCTCGGCATGCAGCGCAAGGCGCTGGCGGTGGCCCAGAGGATGGCGGCCCAGCAGAAGCTCGTCGATGATGCCCGGCGGGCCTTGGCCGAGGCGTCGAAGCAGAAGAAGGTAATCGAGAAACTCAAGGAACGGCACTTCCAGCGTTGGTCCGCGGCAGTCGCGCTCCGAGAGGCCGGCGAGCTGGATGAACTCACCACCCAGCTCAGTTTCCGGTCGCTTGCCGAGCAGCGGGAGGGCGGCGCATGAAACGGGTGTGGGATGTCATCGTGCTGACGCTGGCGGTGAATTTCCTCGCGCTGGCAGGGCTGATGGGCTGGCTCTGCCAGAGCGGACGGCTCGACCGCGAGCGCATTGCCAAGGTCAAAGCAGTCCTGTTTCCCGCACCGGTTGCGCCGCCCCCTGCTACGCAGCCATCACAAGACAGCGCGACGACCCAGCCGACGCTGCGGCTGGAGCAACTGCTCGCCAGCCATTCCAACATGACCGCCGGCCAGCAGGTCGACTTCATTCGCCAGACCTTCGAGTCGCAGATGGCCCAACTCGAACGGCGGGAGCAGGAGTTGGCGGGTCTCAAGACCCAGGTGGACCTGGCGAACGGAAAGCTGGCCGCGGATCGGACCGCCCTCGACGCGGAGCGCAAGCAACTGACCGACGAACAGCAACAGGCCCGGCGGCTTGCCGCCGACCAGGGCTTCCAGGACAGCTTGAACCTCTACAACTCGATGCCGCCCCGGCAAGTCAAAGCGGTTTTCCTGACGCTCGGCGACGAGGCCGTCATGCAGTACCTCCAGGCCATGCAGTCGCGGACCGCTGCCAAGGTCATCAAGGAGTTCAAGGCCCCCGACGAGATCGATCGGATTCAACGCATTCTGGAAAAGATGCGAAAGGGCCAGCCGGCTACTCAGCCGACAAAGGAATAGCATGCCGCAACCTCTTCCCAGCGTGTCGAACTTTTCCACCCCGCCTCCCTCTGGCAGGCCGGCGACGCCGCCGACTGCACCGGAGCCGGCGCACGCGGAGCGGGCGTCTTTTCGCCAGGCGTTGCGGCAGGTGAAGAAGCAGAAGTCAGACGCGAAGCCGGTGGACGCCAAGGACTCGGCCGCCAAGGCAGGGCGAAGCGGCAAATCGGCGCCCAGGAAGACAACGACTAAGGTCAATGTCCCGATGAGCGTAAAGAAGCCCAACGCCAATCCGAAGCATTCGGAATCGGCCGATGACGGCGAGCACGACGAGCCGGCGGGCAACCAGCAGAAGCCGCGAGACCCCAATCCCGACGCGCGGCGGCCTGCAAAGGAGGCCCAGCGTCGCAAGCCGGAGGACCAGCGCGAGCTCGCTCGACCCGCCGCCGTTGTGCAGCTTCGACATCAGCCGCCCCCGAAGGCACCGGTGGAAGCGTCCCGGACCGAGAAGCAAGCGAACGCATCCCGGCCAGAGCAACAGCCGACGACGACATTGCGGCCGATCGACCCGCAGCGACCCCGACAGCCGCAGTCTTCCGCCTCGGACCATCCACCCCAGCCCGCGAAGGCCGCGGGGGAGCCCGCCAATGGACAAACGGTAGAGCAGGCGCAGCCTCCACCGGTGGATCCGAACCAGGCCGCGCCGGCGCCCGCCAATGACGCGACTGAGACCACGCCGCACGGTAAGCCTGTGCTGGCAATCCAGCCGAAACAGTCGTCGACCGACGAACAGCCGTCGCCTATCAACGTGACGACGGATGCCGCCGCCATGCCGGTCCCGATTGATCCGTCCCTTGATGACGACACCGCCTCGCCCTCCGACAGTGCGACGGAGCCGACTATCCCGGTTTCGCGGGCGGAGTCGAGTCCGCCCGATGATCCGTCACTGAAGGCCGCCGTCTCGCCAACGGCATCGCCTGCGTTGCGCGCTCCCGCGTCGCCCCAGCCGGCCGCCACGGTCGCTGCACCGCCCCCCGCACCGCAGACTCCGGAAGCACAATTCGCCCAAGCCAATCACTCCAGCATCGTCACGGCAGTCCACGGGCAGCTCCTGCCCAACGGCGGATCGATGCACATCCGACTTGACCCTCCCGAACTGGGGGCGGTGCGCATCCACGTCGAAATGCGCGACGGCATCATGACCGCCTCGTTCGAGACCACGAACGACCAGGCAACCAAGCTGCTGAGCCACAGCCTCGGCGAGCTGAAGACCTCCCTGGAGGCGCAGGGCGTCACCATCGACCGGCTCCACGTCCGCCAGGCCACAAAGGAGCAATCCTCATCCGGCGAGGGCCGCCAAGACGACCGCGACCGTCAACAGGAGCACGCCGCCAATCAGGAACAGCAGCGCAAGGAAATGCTGCGGCAGATGTGGCGACGACTCATGAAAGGGCAGGGCCCGCTCGACTTGGTCGCCTGAGCGCCAAAGCGCAAGTGTATGCACTGGGGCCGCGCAACAATCGCACGTCGCCATCTTTCCTCGTCCGATTTTTGATCCGCGATTTAAGGCCCGTCCGAAACGAACACCATGACCACGACCCCGCTCGGCTCGAGCCTGTCGCCAAGCCCCGCGCCATCGACGTCGTCCGCCTCCAACCCATACAACCTCACCAGCGCCGATTTCGTCAAGATGATGATCACGCAGCTCCAGAACCAGGACCCGCTGCAGCCGGAGAGCAACGATCAATTGATGTCGCAGATGAACCAGATCGGTCAGTTGCAGTCCAATTCGATGATGCAGGACACGCTCAAAGGCCTTGGGCTTCAGACCCAGATCGGGTCGGCTTCGAGCCTGATCGGGAAGATGGTCGAGGGGATGGACCAGAACAACAACACGATCCGCGGCCTGGTGAATTCGGTGAAGCTGCAAAGCAACGGCGTCAGTCTGGAGCTGGACAACGGGCAGAGCCTGGACCTGTCGCGTGTGACGGCGATCAGCCCGGCGCCCGCCGCGGCGACGGCCGCCGCCGCGTAGATGTCGCCCGGTGCAAAGTCCGTCTCTGAGGAACTAATACCATGGGATTGAGCGACGCATTGTTCACGGGGATGTCGGGACTGGACGTGAACCAGGTCCGGCTCAACGTGATCGGCAACAACATCGCCAACGCCAACACTACCGCCTTCAAAAGCAGCCGGACGCTGTTCACGCCGCAGTTCTATGTGACCGATGCCGACGGCACGGCGCCGACATCGAACTTCGGCGGCAGCAATCCGAGCCAGCATGGGCAGGGGGCGGTGGTCGCTACCACGGAGAAGAATTTCACGCCCGGCGCCATCCAGCCCACCGGTCGGTCTACCGACATGGCCATCGACGGCAATGGGTTTTTTATCGTGAAGGGGAACACCCAACTCTATACCCGCGACGGGTCCTTCAGCCTCAATTCAGCCAACCAGCTCGTCAGCAGCGGCGGCGCTTTCGTCCAGGGGTTCGGAGTAGATGCCAACGGCAACATCCAGGCCGGGTCCCTGCGAAACATTACCATCCCGCTGGGCACGAGCACGATTGCCAAGGCGACGGGAAACGTGGCGATGCAGGGCAACCTGAACGCCGCGGGCATTCCCGCCGCGGGCTCGAGCATTCTGCTCAGCCAGGACCTCACGACGGTCGGCGGGGCCGCCGCACCGGCCACAACCACCGCTCTGACGCAACTGGCTTCCGCGTCGGCGCCGACCACGGCCCTGTTCAGCGCCGGCCAGACCTTCACTCTCGCCGGCCAGAAGGGAAGCCGCTCTCTGCCCACCTCGACCTTCACCGTGCAGGCCGGCAGTACGGTCCAGGACCTGATGACGTTCTACAAGCAGGGGCTGGGCGTCGATACCAACGTCCCGGCTAATGCGAGCCTGCCGACGCCCGGCGTCACCCTGGCTACGGGCACTGCTGCCAACTCGATGCATCTGATCGTCACCGGCAACAGCGGCAGCCAGAATGCGCTGGCACTGCCCGGCAACTCGTTCACCGGCCCCGGGGGAGTCGCCCCGCTGGCTTTTGCCGATGGCGCCAACGGTACGTTCACGAGCAACCCTACGGGGGAGAGCGTGCATACGAGCTTCGAGGCTTTTGACTCCCTCGGCACCCCCGTCACCGTCGACGTCACTGCCGTGCTCGAAAACCAGTCCACCGCCGGCAACACCTGGAGGTTCTACGTCGACTCGGGGGACAACAAGGTGGGAGGCCTCGCCGTCGACAACGGCACGCTCACGTTCGACAACAACGGAAAGCTCATCGCCAGCACCAACACCAACGTCAGCATCGACCGCAGCGGCACCGGCGCAGGCACGCCGCTGTCATTCAAGCTTAATTTCGGCAGCATGACCCAGCTCACCGGGCAAACGTCGACCCTGGTGATGTCGAGCCAGGACGGCTCATCCATGGGCACGCTTACGTCGTTCAGCGTCGGCGCCGACGGGACCATTAGTGGCGCCTACAACAACGGGCAGAGCCGCACCGTCGGACAGGTGGCGGTGGCGAATTTCTCCAACCCGCTGGGGCTGGACGATCGGGGCGGGAACCTGTTTGCCGCCAGCGCCAACAGCGGAAATGCGCAGATCACCAACCCGACGCAGCTCGGGACCGGACAGCTTCGCGGCGGCGCGCTGGAGCAGAGTAACGTCGACATTTCCACGGAGTTCATCAACATGATTGTCGCCTCCACCGGGTTCTCTGCCGCCAGCCGGGTGATCACGACCAGTAACCAGCTTATTACGGAGCTGCTGAACTCGACCCGGTAACCTCAACCAGGCCCCGCCCGACACCGTACGGGCCGCCGAGCACGAGGAGCCGTGCCGGACGATCCAGCCCTCGCGGCAGGGTGTTTATTCTGCTGTCGCGGGGGCAATTTTCATTGCCGATTGCCGATTGGCGATTGCCGATTTGGCATTAGCGCGGAGCGCACCATGATCAATCTCACACGTCTGAACGGCCAATCCTTCGTCATAAATGCCGAGAAAATTCGCTACATCGAGGCCACGCCGGATACCGTCGTGTGCTGCGATACGGGCGAAAAGATGATGGTTCGTGAGACGCTGGCGGAGGTGATCCGTCGGGCCATCGACTACGCCCGGACCATCCGGCGGCCGATTACGGACTAGGCTCTGTCTGAAAACTGATGAACTTGCGCGGTCTGCCCCGTTGAGGGGAAGTTTCCGAACGTCTGTGCCGATACATTGGACAGTGGGCGCAGCGCGCCCGCGTTATCGGACGCTCGGAGCACAGGGACGCGCATGGCTGATAGACCAGACAAGCGGGGGGAAGGATCCGGAGGCTCCGCGACGGGGGGGAAACCCGCCTCCGCCCCACCCGCCGGAGGTCTCCTGAGCAAAACTCCGGTCCTTCTGGGCGGCGTCATGCTGATGGAGGCAGTGGTCTTGTTCGCGGGGTTCAAGTTCCTCGGGAGCAAGCCCGCGCCGGCGGCGGCCATCGAACTGGCCGCCGAGGGTGACGGCCACACCAAGGGCGATCAAAAAGGGAAGACTGCGGAAGTTCAAGTCGTCGAGTTCAAGGCCCTGAACCGGGCCAGCGGGCGCACGTTCCTCTACGACGTCAGCATCTACGTTGTCGTCAAGAGCGAGCAGGAGCAGCGCCTCAAGGACATTTTCAAGGACAAGAAGGCCTTGATTGAAGACCGCATTCGTACGATCATAGCTGAAAGCGATCCGGAGAAGCTGGGCGGCGGCGCCGAGCCCGGGCTGGAGACATTGAGGCGGCAAGTGAAGTACCATCTCGACGAGATCGTCGGGGACGGCGTGATCGACGAGGTGCTGGTGCCGCGATGCATTCCATTCCGAACCGACTACTAGCCGCCAGCGTCTTGAGATCAGGGACTTGAATGCGGGCAGGAGGCCCGCGAGCCAAATCGCCAAGGATGGTGAGTCATGGCTGAAGAAACACCCACGCCGCCGGCACCGACGCCCGCATCGACTTCCGCTCCCGCACCCGTCGAGCCCGACCCTCCCGCGACCCCGCAGGGAGCTGCACCCGTCCCCGAAGCCGCCGCCCGCGCTTCGTCCGGCACACCAGATCCGGGCAATCCGCTCGACGAGGTGTCGATCGACGAGCTGCTCAAGCAGGCCAGCTTCGAGGACCCGTCGGCCCTGGGCACTGCCGTCGCCGCCCCCGACGCCGCTGACTTTCGGCTTCCCAATTTTCAGCAGGTGATGCAGGACGCGCAGGTGTCGAGCATCGAGCTGCTGCGCGACGTGGAGTTGAACGTCAAGATCGAACTAGGCCGGGCGCGCATGCTCGTCGAGGACGTGCTTAAGTTGAGCGAAGGCTCGGTCGTCGAGCTGGACAAGCTGGCCGGCGACCCGGTGGACGTGTTTGTTAACGACCGTCTGATTGCCCGCGGCGAGGTATTGGTGCTCAACGAGAACTTCTGCGTCCGGGTCAACGAGATTGTGGCGGGGGTGAAGGAAGAGGGGACGTGAGCCGATCGGACACAATTGGGCTTGCGCTGTGGCTTGTCCTGATGCTGCCGTGGCGGGTAAACGCGACGGCCGCCCCATCGCCGAGCGCGCTGGGTGGCGAGCCGCTCCGCACATTTGGTCAGCAGAACGTGCGGCAGCCGGACATCACCGCCAGTACGCGACCGCCGACCATGGACTACCCGCGGGTGCTTGGCGCCTTGGCGGCGGTCATCGGTTTGATCCTGCTCTTGCGATGGTGCGGGCGGCTTTTCTTTCCCGCCGCGGGCGCCCGCGGCTCGAGCCGGGCCGTCGAGGTGCTCGGCCGCTCACCCGTCTCTCCCAGGCAGCAGGTCATGCTCCTGCGGGTGGGAAGGAGGCTGATCGTAGTAGGGGACAGCGGGTCGCAACTGAGCTCGCTGTGCGAGATTACCGACCCCGACGAGGTGGCGGCGATGGTCGGGCAGTTGCGCGACGAACGAGCAGCGCCGGCCTCGCGAGCGTTCGTGGCGATGTTCGGGCGGTCCCGCCGCCGGTTCGCGCCCCCCGAGGAGGCGCCAGAGCAGGCGCCGCCTTTGGACGACCCGGAGGACGAAGCTCCGGTCGCATCGGCCCGCGAGGAGCTGAGTGGGCTGCGCGAGCGAGTGCGGCTTCTGGCCCAACATTTCAAGTCGTCGCTCGTGCTGGCGATCCTCCCCGCCGTAATCGTCTTATCGGCAACCGGCAGCTCGGCCGCCCAGGAGAAATCCGCGGGGCCGGCGGAGGCCGCGTCCGCCTTCACCACGGGCACGCCGACCCCACCCTCGCAATCGACCCCGTTCAAGCTGCCGGACCTCACCAACCGCGAGAATGTCTCGTCAGCGTTGCAGATCATCTTCCTGCTCACGGTCCTTTCGCTGGCGCCGGCGATCCTGGTGATGATGACCAGCTTCACGCGCATCATCATCGTGCTGTCGCTCTTGCGGCAGGCGCTGGGGACGCAGCAGTTGCCCCCGAACCAGGTGCTGATCGGCTTGTCGCTGTTCATGACTTTCCTGGTGATGGGGCCGACTTGGGACCGCGTGAACAATGAGGCCCTGAAACCCTACATGGATGGCCAGATCGACCAGACCACCGCGCTGAAGAGCGCGTCGGGGCCGGTGCGCGATTTCATGATCAAGCAGATCAAGGCGGGGGACAACGACGACGACGTGCGCCTGTTCACCGACGCGGCGGGTCAGCCCCCGCCCGCCAACTGGGACGAAGTCCGGACCATGACGCTTATCCCCGCGTTCATGCTCAGCGAACTGAAGACCGCCTTCCTGCTGGGCTTCAAGATCTACCTTCCCTTCCTGATCATTGACATGGTGATTTCGACGGTGCTGATCAGCATGGGAATGATGATGCTGCCGCCGGTTTTGATCTCGCTCCCTTTCAAGCTGCTGCTGTTCGTTTTGGTGAACGGATGGCACTTGATTACCGCGAGCTTAATCGGTAGTTTCATCAGATAGCAGCACGCGCACCAACGCGTCCCATGCGTTGGCGTCGCGTCGCGCGGCGCTTCACGGATGAAGCGAATCGCGCCAGACATTCGGATGCCCGGCTTTCACAAGCCGCCTAATGCCTTTCTCGGCGGGCGGCGCACTCACGGAAGGGTGTGGCCATGCACTTCAACCTCGACCAAGCCACTGATCTAGTTCGTCACACATTGGTCCTGGCCCTGATCGTCTCCACGCCGATGCTTGGCATCGGTCTTGTGGTCGGGATCGTAGTCTCGCTGCTCCAGGCGGTGACACAGATTCAGGAGCAGACGCTTTCGTTCGTCCCGAAGATCGTGGCGATGATCGCCGCGGCCATTTTTCTGTTCCCCTGGATGGGCCATTCGCTGCTCGAGTACGCCTCCTCCGCGTTCGGGCAAGGACTGTTTCAATAATGCCGATTTCCGAATGCCGAATGCCGAATGAAATCCACGCCTCGTCATTCGGCAATCGGCAATCGGCAATCGGCAATCGGCATTCATGTTGGACCCGCCTCTCAACTTCGTCCCGACCTTCGTCCTGGTGGTCTTCCGCCTGGCGGGCATGACGCTGTTCGCGCCGCTCTTCGGCAGCGCGCGGATTCCCCGGCGGGTCCGGCTGGCGCTGGTGCTGGTGCTGGCAGTGGGGATGACCCAGGGCGTCAAGCCGCCCGCGGCAATGCCGGAACCGGGCTGGGGGCTGGCGCTCGGGATCGGCGGTGAGATGGCCTTCGGGCTGGCCGTGGGGATGGTTATGAGCTTCGTGTTCATCGCCGTGCAATGGGCGGGCGAGATCATCGGCCAGCAGATGGGCTTCAATCTGGGCGAAGTCCTCGACCCGCAGTTCGGCAGCCAGGGATCGGTCGTGGGCGACCTCTATTTCATGTTGACTCTCGTGATCTTCCTCCTGATCGGCGGCCACCGGGCGATGATTCGTGGCGTTCGCGCCAGTTTCGATGCGCTGCCGCTGCTTTCCCTGGGAGTCAATCAGGACCTGCTGAAGATGCTCCTGGACCTGTTGCACGCGGCGACCATCCTGGCCGTGCAATTGGCCGCCCCGGTGCTGGTAACCATGCTCGTGCTCGACCTGGTGCTCGGGCTCATCGGCCGCACCATCCCGCAGATGAACGTGATGTCCGCCGCCCTCAGCCTTCGGGCACTGCTGGGGGTGGTCGTCATCTGGCTGGGGCTTTCTCTTAGCGGCGACGTGATCGGACGGGCGATCGAACAGTCAATGGAACAGGTGCGAATCGGTTGGACCGGCGGCGCCGGCCCGGCGCCGGCGCAGCGCTAGCGCAGCGCTGTACTGCCTGCCGAGGTTCCTTATGGCCGAAGACCAAGGCGACAAAACCGAAGCCCCCACCCCGCGGCGTCGGGCCGAGGCCCGCGAGCAGGGCAACCTCGCTCGCAGCCCCGACCTCACCATGGCCCTGCTCCTCCTGGGCATTATGTTGATGCTGCACGCGACCGGGCCGAAACTGGTGCAGGCGCTCAGGACGCTGGTCAAGACGATGCTCGATCTTCCGGCGCTGGGCGATCTCAGCGCCGACAGCGCCGGCGGACAAATGCTGCGCGCGATCTATGCGGTCGGCGGCGCGCTGGCCCCGCTCCTGGCCGGCATCGTCCTGATTGCGGTGGTAGCCAATATCGCCCAGGTCGGGTTCTATTTCAGTCCCAGGCGGCTCGAGCCCAATGTCGCCGCACTTAACCCGTTCCGCGGGCTAGCGCGGATATTCAGCCGCCGCAACCCCGCCCAGTTCGCGATCAATCTCGTCAAACTCGTGTTGCTGACGCTGGTGGCCTACTCGGCCGTCCATGGCCGGCTCGGGCAGATCATGGCGGTGCAGCAGCTTTCATTCCTGCGGATCTTCGGCCTCGGGGCCGACATCGTCTACTCGATCGCGCTGCGGGTCGGCCTGGCGCTGCTGATCATGGCCCTGGTCGAGTACCTCTACCAGCGCTGGCGGATCGAGCAGGAACTCAAGATGACCAAGCAGGAGGTGAAGGAGGAGATGCGGCGGATGGAGGGCGACCCCAAGATCAAGCAGCGCCGCCGGCAGATCGCCATCCAGATGCACACCCGCAAGCTGAAGAAGGACGTTCCCACCGCGGACGTGGTGGTCACCAACCCGACTGAGTTCGCCGTGGCGCTGAAGTACGAGTCGGACACGATGCACGCGCCCCGGGTCGTCGCCAAGGGGGAGGGCTTAATCGCCCAGCGGATCCGCGAGATCGCGATCGCGGCCGGGGTCCCAATCCTCGAGCGCAAGCCTCTGGCCCGCGCTCTCTACAAGCTGGTTGAAGTAGGACAGGAGATCCCCGAACCGTTTTACGCCGCCGTCGCGGAGATACTCGCGTACGTCTACGAGTTGAGTGGAAAAATGAAACAGAGGCAGCCGGCTTAGAAAGCGCTGAGTGCTGAGTCCTGAGTGCTGAGTAAAAACCGGCACTCAGCACTCAGCACTCAGCACTCAGCACTTACATGGCATCCATCGCAGTAAACCCGGTGCTTGCGAAGGTTCACCAGAACCGCGGGATGATCTTTCCCCTCGCGTTCATTGGGTTGCTCGTCGTCATTCTCGTCCCGCTGCCGACATTTGTGCTGGACGTGCTGCTGGTCTGCAACATCACGCTATCGGTGATCGTGCTGGTGACGACGATCTACGTGCAAAGCCCGCTGGAGTTCGCGGTGTTTCCGTCGCTACTGCTTGCGGTGACGCTGTTCCGGCTGGTGCTGAACGTGGCGACGACGCGGCTGATCCTCACCGCCGGTGAACGCTTCAAGGACCCGCCCACCGCGATGCACGGGGCTGGAGACGTCGTGCAGACGTTCGCCGAGTTCGTCACGCACGGCTCGCTGGCGGTCGGGATCATCATCTTCATCATTATCTTCGTCATTCAATTCGTGGTGATTACCAAAGGCTCCGGACGCATCTCGGAAGTGGCCGCACGGTTCACGCTCGACGCTATGCCCGGCAAGCAGATGGCGATTGACGCCGACCTGAATGCCGGCATCATCACCGAGCCGCAGGCCCGCGAGCGGCGCGAGACGATCGCCCGCGAGGCCGACTTCTACGGGGCGATGGACGGGGCCAGCAAGTTCGTCCGCGGCGACGCCATTGCCGGCATCATGATCACGTTCGTCAACGTCATCGGCGGACTGTACATCGGAATGGTCGATCAGGGCTGGGGCTTGTTCGAGTGCATGAAGCTCTACACCAAGCTGACGATCGGCGACGGGCTGGTCAGCCAGGTCCCCGCTTTCATCCTGTCCCTGGGTGCCGGGTTGATCGTCACCCGCAGCAGCAGTCGCAACAACCTCGGCGAAGAGATTCTCACGCAGGTCTTCGCCAAGCCCAAAGCGCTGGTCATCGCCGCTTCGTTCCTGGGGCTGATGCTTTTCACCGGGTTGCCGAAAGTGCCGCTGCTGATTCTCGGCACTTGCTGCGGCGGGCTGGCCTACACGATGGACAAGGGCCAGAAAAGGGCGGCGAGCGCTGCCGCCGCAAAGGAAAGGGAAAAAGCCGCCGCTCGGAAGGAGCCGGACAAGGTCGAGAAGCTCCTGGACCTCGATGCCATGGAGCTGGAAGTGGGCTATGGACTGGTGAGGATGGTCGACAGCAGCAAGGGCGGGGACCTGCTGGAGCGAATCAGCATGATCCGCCGGCAGATCGCGGTGGAGCTGGGCATCATCGTTCCGCCGGTCCGCATCCGCGACAACATGCAGCTCGGCGCGAACGACTATGTCATCAAGATCAAGGGGCAGGCGGTGGCCCGCGGGGTGACGTATCCCGAGCAGTTCCTCGCCATGGACAACGGCGCCACCAGCGGCCGGATGCCCGGCGGCACTCTCACCACCGAGCCGGCCTTCGGGCTTCCGGCATATTGGATCACCGAATCCGAACGCCCGCAGGCGGAGCTGCTCAATTACACCGTCGTCGAGGCGACCGCCGTCCTCGCGACTCACCTTACCGAAGTCATCAAGTCGCACGCCCACGAGCTGCTCACGCGACAGGAAATCAAGAACCTGCTGGAGAACCTCAAGACGCGCGTCCCGGCCCTCATCGAAGAGGTGGTCCCGGCGCAGGTCAAGCCCGGCGAGCTTCAGAAAGTGATGCAGTACCTCCTCCGCGAACGGGTGCCTGTGCGAGACCTGGAGGCGATCATCGAAACGCTCGGCGATTACGCTTCGCGCACCAAGGACCCGGAGGTGCTGACCGAGTACGTGCGAAACGCGCTGGCCCGCACCATCTGCAAGCAGTATGTGGATGACCGCGACCGCCTCTGGTGCCTGACTTTCGACCCGGCCCTGGAGGACATGATCAGCGGCCACCTGGACCGCGGGGAACGCGGCATCACCAATACAATGTCCGCCCAGACGACCCAGCAGCTCGTGCAGCGAATCGCGGCAAAGGTGAACGAGTTGACCCAGACCGGCCGGACCGCGGTCCTCCTGTGCAGCCCGCAAATCCGCGCCGCGGTCCGACGGATGATCGAGTCGGCCCTGCCGCACGTAGCGGTCCTGGCCTATAACGAAATCGTGACCGAAGTGACCGTCGAAGCCGTGGGACTGATCGGGATGAACGGATGATTGAGAAGTTGCTGGTGGTTAGTTGCTGGTTTTTAGTGAACGCGCAGCCAGCAACTAGCAACCAGCGACTAGCAACTAGCGACTAATCCCTATGAACCTCCAAACATTTAAAGCGCCGACGATGGCCGAGGCGTTGACGCAGGTGAAGAGCTCGATGGGCTCGGACGCGGTGATCTTGCACACCCGCACGTTCCATACCCGCGCGTGGCTGGGGCTGCGTCGGCGCGAGATGGTGGAAATCACGGCGGGCCGGGGCATCGGCTTGGCTGACCGCCGTCGACCGGTCCAGCGACCCGCGCCCGTAGCGCCGGCGTACGCGCGGCCGGGCATCGTCGTCCGCCGGCCCGGCCAAACAACCGGCTTGCCCGAGAACGGGCGTCAACTGCTGGAAACGCCCGCCGCTACCAGCGCCGCAATGTTGAGCATCTCGCAGGAGGTCGCTTCCCTCAAGTCGATGGTCAAGGACCTTGTCACTCAGACCCGCCAGCGGCAGTCGCCCAACGTGCCGGAGGAGCTGTTTGACTATTTCATGCGTCTGGTGGGCAACCAGGTGGCCGAAGAATTGGCCGGCGACCTGGTCCGCTGCGTCCAGCGGCAGGTCCGGCCCGAACACTACGGGCAGCCGGATTTCGTCAAGGAGAAGCTGATCGAGCAATTGGAGAAACTTTTTACCACCGCGGGCCCCATCGTCCGAAGCAAAAAGGCCGGCCCCCACGTTGTGGCCCTGATTGGTCCGACCGGCGTTGGGAAGACGACGACACTGGCCAAGCTGGCCGCCAACCTTCAAATCCGCGAGCGGCATCGGGTCGGGCTTATCACGCTCGACACCTATCGCATCGCCGCCGTCGACCAGCTCAAACGGTACGCCGACCTGATTCGCTCGCCCCTTCGCGTAGTGAGCGGCGCCGAAGACCTGCGGGATGCGACCCGCGGCATGAGCGACTGCGAATTCGTGCTCATCGACACCGCCGGCCGCAGCCCCAACGACACGCTGAAGCTCAACGAGTTGAGAGGGGTCCTCGCCGCCGCCGAGCCGGATGAGGTGCACCTGGTCCTGGCGGCGACCGCCAGCGAGCAGTGCCTCGAATTGGCCACCACCCGGTTCTGCGAAGTCCGGGCCGACAAAATCATCTTCACCAAGCTCGACGAGGCCGCGAACATCGGCGTCCTCCTCAACGTCGTACGGAAAATCAACAAAAGCGTCTCTTACATTACGACCGGACAGGACGTTCCGGACGATATCGAAGTAGGGCGCGGCCGCAGGCTTGCCCAACTGATCATGGGGGAAAGTTTGTGATTGCCGATTGCCAATTCCCGAATGCCGATTGCCGCCGTGTCAATTCGGCATTCGGCATTCGGCAATCGGAATTGAATCCGGAATGTGGCCTTTAACGCGAGATGAAAGTCATGACCATGCTAATCGACCAGGCGACCCAACTGCGGTCGCTGTTACGCGAACAGACGAGGGAAGACGAAAGCGGGGCGGAATCGGCGCCTCTCCCGACCCGGCGCGCCAGCGTCATTGCAGTGACTAGTGGGAAGGGGGGCGTCGGGAAGACCAACATCGCGGTGAACCTGGCGATCAAGCTGGCGTCGGCGGGAAAGGAGGTCGTCCTGCTGGACGCCGACCTGGGGCTGGCCAACGCCGACGTGATCTGCAACATCGACTTGCCGGCCAATCTCTCTCACGTCATCGCCCGCCGCAAAGACCTGAGCGAGGTCCTGGTGAAAGCGCCGGGGGGCTTTAGCCTGATCGGCGGGGCGTCGGGGCTGGCGCGCATGGCCGACCTGACCGACATCGACCGCCAGCGCATCGTTACCGCCCTGGGCGAGCTTGAGCAGCAGGCGGACGTGATCCTGATCGACACCGGGGCCGGAATCAGCCCCAACGTGCTGGCTTTCACCCGGGCCGCCGACCACGTGCTGATCGTCACCACCCCTGAGCCGACCGCCATCACCGATGCTTATGCGGTGGTGAAGGTAATCAGCCGAGACCAGGCGGCGCGGCGAATCAGCCTGCTGGTGAATAACACCCGCAATGTCAACGAAGCGCGGGTGGTTCACGAGCGGATTGCCAAAGTGGCCCGGCAATTTCTCGGAGTGAGCGTGTTTGACGCCGGGTCGGTCCCGGCCGACGAGCAGGTGTCGGCGGCGGTGCGCAAGCGGGTGCCGTTCGTGTTGTCGGCGCCGCGCTGCGCCGCCAGCCACGCGGTGGCGCAGCTCGCGATGCGGCTGGAGCAAGGCGTGGCGTCGTCGGCCCAGGACGAGAGTTTCTTCGCCCGCATGAGCCGGTGGTTCCGCCGGTAGGAGACCCCCGGTGCCGCGAAGACTCGCCGTGGCCGTGGCACTGCTCGTGTTCGCGGTCTGCTTGCTGTGCGGGATGTCGGCGGACAACTCGTTCGCCGAGACCGTCCGGCGGGCGCTGATTGCCATGGTCGTGACGCTGGTCATCGCCCTGACGGTCGCGGCCATGGGGCAACGGATGCTCGAGGAGAACCTGCGGGCAAATGCGAAAAAGTCGGAGATTTCTGAGACGAAACAAGGGCCGCAAGACCGATAATGTCGAGTGTGGCGTCGCGTCGCGCGTGGCTTACCGCGGACCGGCTCGTCAGGGAAGACCCACAACCCAAAGGATTGGGAGGCTGTATGCCCAAGGCCGCCAAGCGGGACATCAAGGATGTCTGGATCGACTACAAGAAAACCAGGACCGAGGCCCTGCGGAACGTGCTGATGGAGCACTATCTGCACCTGGTCCGCTACAACGCCGAGCGGATCCACGTGAAGCTGCCCGACGAGGTCGAGCTGGACGACCTGATGTCGGCGGGCATCTTCGGGTTGATGGATGCCATCGCCGCGTTCGATCTGGACCGCGGCGTGAAGTTCGAGACCTACTGCGCGCCGCGAATTCGCGGCGCCATCCTCGACGAGCTGCGGTCGATGGACTGGGTGCCGAGGCTGGTCCGCTCGCGGGCCCACAAACTCGACAGCGCCAGCAAGCAGCTCGAGGTGGAGCTCGGCCGCTCGCCCACCAACGAGGAGGTCGCCAGGCGGCTCAAGGTCTCGATGGGCGAGTTCGAAAAAATGGCCAAGGACGCCAGCGCCGTCGGCCTGGTCTCGCTGAGCCGCAAGTGGTTCGAGACCGACAGCAACAAAGACGTGCGCGAGATCGACGTGCTGGAGGACAAGCGAGGCGCCGACCCGGTCCGGGAAATCCAGCGCAAGGACCTCAAGGAGCTGATTACCAAAGGGCTCAGCCGGGCCGAGCGGCTGATCATCATCCTTTACTACTTCGAAGAGATGACGATGAAGGAAATCGGCGCCACGCTCGACCTGAGCGAATCGCGCGTCAGCCAGATGCACAGCTCCATCCTGGCCCGGCTTAAGGCCCAAATGGCCGACCGGCGCAAAGAGTTCCAGCAGGCCGCCGCGGTGTGATAAGAGCGGGGGCAACGAGGCGTCACGCTCGGTTGGGGTGAGGCTTCGCCCGTGGCACGGCCGACCCGGCCCTGCGACGATTCAGATCCCGGGGAATTGCACGTCCTTCACTTCCAACTCGACGCTCACGTGGCCGTTGTACTCGTTCAGGATCGGCTCCACGGCCAGGTCGATTTTCGTGCCGACCTGGAGGCGCTCGTAGAGACTGCCGTATCCGAAGGCGATGCACTTGATGAGCCGCTGGTCTTGGTGGACGGACAGTTGCAGGTGATCGCCGGTCCGGCCGACGCGACGAGGCAACGAAGCAATTTCCAGCCCTCTGAAGCAGAGCAGCGGCCGACGGTTGCCGTGGCCGAAAGGGCCGAGGCGCTGCAGGTCATTGACCAGCGCCGGCGAAATCTGCGGCAGCTCCGCCAGCGCATCGATCTGCAGCTCTGGAGCCAGCATGTCGCCGCGCACAAGGCGCCCCGCGTGGGCGCAGAAGCTGTCGCGGAAGTCGGCGAACTTGTCCGTCCGCACCTTCAGCCCCGCGGCCATTTCATGGCCGCCGAACGCTTCCAGATGTTCGGCGCAAGCCTCCAGCGCGCGGGCGAGGTGAAAGCCGGCGATCGATCGGCCGCTGCCTTGTCCGTGCCCGTTGCTTAACGCGACCATGATGGTGGGGCGATGGAAGCGGTCGACGATTCGCGAGGCGACGATGCCGATGACGCCCGCGTGCCAGCTCTCGTTGCCGAGGACGATGGCGCATTTGCCGTCGGCGTCCCAGCCCTCGTCGCCGATCTGGGTCATCGCCTGTGCGAGTATTTCTCTCTCAATCGCCTGCCGCTGGCGGTTTTGCTGCTCGAGATAGCTGGCGATCTGATTGGCCTTCTCCCGGTCATCGGTCGTGAGCATCTCGACAGCTAGCCGGGCGTGGCCCATCCTGCCGCTGGCGTTAAGCCGAGGCGCCAACAGGAACCCGACGTGAAAGCTGTCGAGTTTTTCGCCCGTGAGCCCTGCCGAAGCGATCAGCGCCCGGATGCCCGCCAGCCTGCTCGCCTTCAGTCCTGACAAGCCGAAATGGGCCAGCACCCGGTTCTCGCCGACCAGCGGCACGACGTCGGCGATCGTCCCCAGCGCCGCGAGCGCGGTCGCCTCCAGCAGAAAGCCGCGAAAGACTTCGCTGACGCGATTTCCCCCGGTCATCGCCAGCCCCAATCCCCAGGCCAGCTTAAACGCCACCCCGGCCCCGCAGAGGTGGGGGTTTGGGTACGCCGCCGCGTCTGCCCCCAGCCGCGGGTGAACCACCGCGTAGCAGTCGGGGAGAGCGGGGGAGGACAAGGGGACAAGGGGACCGGGGGACAAGGGGGCAAGGTCAGGCGTCCCATGCGCAGTCCCCTTGTCCTCCTCCACTATCTCATGATGGTCCGTCACGATCAGGTCGACGGCTCGGTCGCGGGCGACTTTCGCTTGTTCGATGGCGGTGATACCGCAGTCTACGGTGATGATGAGCTGGGCGCCGCCGTCGCAGAGTTGCTTCAGGGCGTCGGCGTTGAGGCCATAGCCTTCTTCGATTCGATGCGGAATATAGAAATCGCAATTGCCGCCGAGCACCCTGATGGCATGCCAGAGGATCGCGGTGGCGGTGATGCCGTCCACGTCATAGTCGCCGTAAATGACGATCTTTTGTTTGTCGCGAACCGCCCGCGCCAACCGCTCGGACGCTTTGCGGAGGTTGGGGATGGCGAAGGGGTCGTGCAGACATTTGAGGCTTGGCCGCAGAAAATCCTGGCAGTCCTGCACCTCTTTCACGCCGCGATTGAGCAGGACCTGCGCCAGGAGCGGCGAAGTCTTGAGACGGCCCGCCAGTTCCTGCGCGGTCGGGTGAGGCGGGATGAGGTTCCAGCGCTTGGGACGATGCATCCGTGCTCGACTTCTGAAGAGACCCTGACATAGATCCTAGCGTCGCTCGTGGTCTACGCAAAGGGCGCTTGGTTGTAGCGGGCCTTCAGTGGCACGGCCGAGTCGCCCGGGCCACGATTTAGCCCGCGACGAGCGGCCGCGACACGCCACTTGCTTATCCCCTATTGTCGCCTTTAAGACTGGCTTGGTTCGAGTGTAGATCGGCTTCAAGCTTCTGAATCGTCTTCTCCTTGGCTTCGATGTCCTTCTTCTCGCTGGTAATCTCCAGGCGCAGCCGGCCGTAGAGATTCAGATAGAAGTTCGCCACCAACACCAGGGCGAAGAACGCGATCACATACCCGCGGAAGTCGTCGTACATGAGCCTGTAGCCGGTCATCGCGACGAACAGCAATGTTACCCAGTGACTGAAGCAGTACTCGCAAGTGAACAAATAGAAGAACTTGCGGGCCGTCAGTCGCCGGCAGGTGCGGCTCATGTTTACGCAGAATTCCCGCGGCTCGCGGAAGACCTCCTCGTACACCACCGTGCGGACCACGGAGGCGATCGGGATCGCCAGCAGAAACAGCCCGGCAATATGTTGCCAGTCAAGCCAGATTTCCGCCGCCAGCGTGGATGCCACGTGGGTTGGTATATGCCCGCGACAAGCCGTGCAGAACGGGGGAATTTCCTGTCGGTGGCGCGCCACCGCGAGATGTTGTGACCCTTTAGAGCCGGCCCGTGTCGGGCTGGCTCAAAGCGGGGAACCGACACGCTCCGGCCCAAACACCTATAATCTTGCGGATGTGCGGCTTCGCGGGCGTGGTGGTGTGGGACGAGAGGTTTCGCGTTTCGCGCGAGACGCTGGAAGAGATGTCCGCCCGCGTCGCCCACCGCGGCCCCGACGGCCAAGGGTTGTATCTCAGCCCCGACGCCGCAATCACCCCCGATCGCCCGCAAGTCGGCCTAGTTCATCGGCGTCTTGCGATTCTGGACCTCGACCCGCGGGCCAACCAGCCGTTTACCGACGGCCAAGGCTGCTGGATCGTCTTCAACGGGGAAATCTACAACTTCCGCGACCTGCGGGGCGAGCTGTCCAAGCTGGTACCTGAGTACCGCTGGCGCACCAGCGGCGATACGGAGGTGCTGCTGGCGGCGTACCGCGTCTGGGGAGAAAAATGCGTCGAGCACCTCAACGGAATGTTCGCCTTCGCGGTGTGGGACGGGCCGGCCAGGTCGCTTTTCCTTGCGCGGGACCGGATGGGACAGAAGCCGCTATACCTCGCGGAGCCATATTGCGCGAGTCGAATTCCCGCCATCGCCTTTGCCAGCGAGCTTAACGCGCTGCTTGCCGTGCCGTGGTTTCATGCGGACGTGCAGCCGGAAGCGCTGGCCGAATACCTGAGATGGGGCTACATCGGAAATGAGGCGACGATTTACCGCTCAGCTGAGAAGCTCGCGGCGGGAATGTGGCGGCGGTTCGGGGGGGAGGCGGGCGAAAGTGGAGACTACTACTTTCACCCGAACCAGGCCGCGCCCGAGCGGCCAGACGCGGCTTCCGAGGCACGCGAGTTGGTAAGGACCGCGGTCCGCCGACAGCTCGTTTCCGATGTCCCGCTTGGCTGCTTCCTCTCCGGCGGAGTCGATAGCTCGGTGATTGCCGCGGCTGCGCGGGCCGCCGCGCCGGAAGGTCGCGTGCTCACATTCTCGATCGGCTTCGACGATCCGCGCTATGACGAGACGGAGTACGCGGCCCGAGTCGCCCGACACCTCGGGACCGAACACCGTGCGTTCACGGTGCGTCCCGACGCGATGCTCGATCTGCCGAAGCTGGCGGCCGTGTACGGCGAGCCGTTCGGCGATTCGTCGGCGCTGCCCACGCACTATTTGTCGCGCGAGACCCGCCGACACGTCAAAGTCGCGCTGAGCGGGGACGGCGGCGACGAACTGTTCGGCGGGTACGACCGCTATCGGGCGATGCGCCTCGATCGTCGCTTGCGAAAGCTGCCTTATCGGCTCCGCGGCGCTCTGGCCGGCATTGCGCCCAACTCCCTGTCGGGCGCGCACCCAAAATCGGCCGGCGCGCGGATTGGGCGTTTTCTGCGAACGGTCGATCAGCCGGCGCCGCGCCGGTACGCAAGCTATCTCAGGCTGTTTGACGACACCGACATCTCGCGCCTGGCTGACGGCGGGCTTCCGTTCTGGCCTGACAACGTCGAATCCAATTTCGAATCTCTGTCGAAGGCCCTCGATCCCATTCAAGCGGCCCTGGCGACGGACCGTGTCACGTACCTTTCCGACGACCTGCTGACGAAGCTCGATCGTGCATCCATGCTGCATGCGCTGGAGGTCCGCAGTCCCTTCATGGATCACGAACTGGTGCAATTCGCCGCCGGTCTGACGACGGATCAACTGCTCAGAGGTGGCCCCAAGCGGATGCTCCGCGAAGCGTTCGCGCAGGACCTTCCCGCCTGGGTGTTCAAGCGGAAGAAGATGGGCTTTGCCGTGCCCATCGGCGAGTGGTTCCGTGGCGAGCTGCGGCCGATGCTGCGGGATAACCTGTTCGCCGCCGATTCGTTCGCATCCGGGCATTTCAACCGCCAGGTCGTCGCGCGGGTGGTCGAAGAGCATGAGCAGCGGCAAGTCGATCATTCCCAGCGGCTGTATGCTCTGCTGATGCTCGAACTGTGGTGGAGGACCACTCTCCCGCTATGATCCGTGCATGGCGAGGCGGAGCATTCGGACAGGGCTGGTTCGTATCGCAACGGCGCTGCTGCTGTTAGCCGTCGGCTCATGCGGTCATGCGCCGCCGGCCAAGCCGGCTACCACGCAGCCGCTGGCTTCGCCGCGGGACCTGCCGGGGCTGCCGAACTTTGCCCAGGTCTCGCCGGTCCTTTACCGCGGCGCGCAGCCGACGCCCAAAGGATTCAACCGGCTCAAGACGATCGGCGTTAAAACAGTAGTGGACCTGCGGGCCAAGGGTCATCGGGACGAGCTGGAAGGCACGGAGTTGAAGTACGTCCATATTCCGTCCAGCGCCGCTCACATCGAAGAACAGAAAGTCGTCCAGTTCTTGCGCGTCGTGCTGGACCCTGCCAACCAGCCGGTCTTTGTCCACTGCGAACGCGGCGCCGATCGCACCGGCGGCTACGTCGCGGCGTACCGCATGGTCGAGCAAGGGTGGAGCGCGCGGGACGCCGAGGCTGAGCTGCCCCGGTTCCGCTTCGATCCCTTCTGGCAGGACATACTATCGTTTCTGAATCAACTCGATCCCGACAAAGTGCGACAGGAGCTGACTCAGCCGCCCGCGACGCGCGAGTCCGCGACGCGACCCTCTGACGATCGGAAGTGAGCCAACAGCGGAACCAGGGCGTGCCGTTCGAGTCACGCCGCCGTCAAAGGCCACGGTTTGAGCAATTCGGTGCGGAGGAAGGCGCATCCGACCAGGTGGGCGCCGTCGGCGTCGCGGTTGCAGTGCACGATGCGCAGCCGGGTCGTCCAGCGGATTGGGCCGATTTCCAGGCGGATCTGTGCCTTTTCTCCAGTCTCCATCGGTCGGGCGGTGCGGAAGCGGGCCCCCGCGATGGAGATGTCGACCAGGCCCACCTTGGCCGGAGGTCCATGAAACGAGTCGAGACGCACTAGCGCCGCGGCCGCCATCGGGTCGCGTCGCACCTTGCGCCGCTCGATCACCCGTGGCCCGGCAGCGATTGTCGGCGGCGAAAGTGGAGCGCGCAGCGTGGCAACGGGTGGCGCCACAGGCTCTGGCGCGAGCGCAAGCTCTGGATCGGCTATTGGCTTTTGCATGGGAATCAATTCTGGAGCGGCCGCCTTGACGACCGCGACTTCGGGCTCGATCGGCTGCGGCTCGGGGACGGCGCTCTCCCGCGCCGGCGCCGGCGCGGCCTGGGCCGGTCTCCTCACGAAAGGAAACTCCGACGGAAACGACAACATATTGGCCCTATCGGCCGCATCAACCGGGCACATTACCGGCGCTGGGCGGCTCGAAGGGGCTCGAAGCGGATCACTGGGCGGGGGCGGTAATCGTCGCCCGCAATCGGCTGGCTATCCCGGCGGGACCGCCACCATCGCCTGGTCGACATAGCACCAGTTCCAGTCTTCTCCCGGCTCCAGTGACTGGATGATCGGGTGCGTGGTGGCACGAAAGTGCCTGGTGGCGTGCTTGTTCTTGGATGAATCGCAGCATCCGACGTGGCCGCAGATCCGGCACCACCGCAGGTGCACCCAGGTGTCGCCCAAAGCGACGCATTCCTCGCACACGTCCGACTCCGGCTCGACAGGCCAGATTTCCGTCACGTGCTTGCATTTGGTGACCATGGTTGGCTCCTTTAACGCAGATCCGAAGACGCTAGGAAGGGTGGTGCGGAATAGCAAGGTTCCTATCCTTCACTCCCGGCGCCGCATATGCTTCAGACGGTATGTTCGTCGATGAAGCGGTGATTCAGGTGACGGCCGGGGACGGGGGCCACGGTTGCGTTTCATTCCGTCGGGAAAAGTACATTCCCAAGGGAGGGCCCGACGGCGGCGACGGGGGCGGCGGCGGCAGCGTCGTGTTCCTTGCCGACTCCTCCAAGGACACCCTCCTCGACTTCTCCGGCAAGCATCACTGGCGGGCCGCCAAGGGCCAGCCCGGAATGGGCAAAAAGATGGCCGGCCTCAGCGGCCAGGACCTGGTCATCCCCGTCCCGCCCGGCACGCTCATTTTCGACGCGGAGCATCAACTCCTTTTGGCCGACCTGGATGAGGTCGGCAGGCGCGTGGTTGTCGCCCGGGGCGGCAAAGGGGGGCGCGGCAACTGGCATTTCCGCTCGCCGACCAACCAGGCGCCGCGCTACGCCGAGCCCGGCGGAGAAGGGCAGGAGCGGAAGCTGAGGCTGGAGCTGAAGCTGATCGCCGACATCGGACTGGTCGGCATGCCCAACGCCGGCAAGAGCACGCTGCTCCGCGCCATCTCGGCGGCGCGGCCGAAGGTCGCCGAGTACCCCTTCACAACCCTCGACCCGCAGCTTGGCATCGTCGAGCTGCCAGGCTACCGTCGAATGGTCGTCGCCGACATCCCGGGCCTGATCGAGGGAGCTCAACACGGCGCCGGCCTCGGCCATGCCTTCCTGCGGCACATCGAGCGGACCAAAATCATCGTTCATCTGCTGGACATGTACCCGCTGGACGGCTCCGACCCCGCCGACAACTACCGCAAGATCCGCCGCGAGCTGGAAGCGTTCAGCCCCACGCTGGCCAACAAACGCGAGGTCATCGCGGCCAACAAGATGGACCTGGCGATCGACGACTCGGCCCTGGAGAAACTAATGGCCGAGCTGCCCGACAAGGAGATTTTTCCCATCTCCGGCGCGACGCATCAGGGCGTGGACAATCTTCTGGAGACGCTCTGGACGATCCTTCAAGAGCAGCGCGCCGCGGCATCCACGCCGGCTGAGTCAGGTTCATCCGTTCCTGAAGCCCCATCCATCAGCTCGCCCGAAGCTCACGCGCCGGTGACGACCGACGTGAACCATCTGACTGAGTGAATCCATGGCTTGGCCGTCCTCATTGCAAATCGCGTTGAAAGAATGGGCCTCGATTTGCAAGGCCCTCGAAACCGGCCGGCAGATGATCCTGCTGCGCAAAGGGGGCATCTACGAGTCGGCGGGGGAGTTTGAGCTGGAAAACCCTCGGTTCGTGCTGTTCCCGACCTACCTTCATCAGGACCTGAAGATGCTCAAGCCCGAGGCGCACGAGGGGTTCGAGCCGGCCAGCGCCGAGCCGGCCGAGGTGCGGGTCACGGCGGCGGCGATTGTCAGCGATATTGTCCGCCTGCACGCGCGGTGGCAACTGGACGCGATCGACGATGAGCACGTCTGGGCGCCGCCGCTGATCGACCTGCGGTTCAACTACAAGCCCCAGAATCCGCTTTATCTCTTGTTGGTCCGCGCTTACCGGCTCACAGGCGCCGTGGCCCTGGCGAACACGCCGGCGTATGCCGGATGCAAGAGCTGGGTGCCGCTGGTCGAGCCGATCCAGACCGGCGGGGCCCTGCCGGTGCTGGACGATGTCCGCTATGAGACCCGGCGAAAGAAGATCCTCGACGCGATCAACCGGTAGGGTGGGGGCATCCTAAATGTTGCCGTCCTGATCGTAATTTTCTTGCATTCCGGGGAGCGCTTCTGATATCGTGCCGTTTATCTTTCGAAGTCGGTTGGAGGAGGCAGATGCCTTCAAATGCTCCGATCTTAGCGCAAGCCTTGGACCTGAAGGCGGCTCCCGGCGCTCAAGGCGTCGTCCACGGCTGCTTTCCGCCGGTCACCCCCCACCCCCCGGCCCGCCGGCAGCGGGAAGGCGCCCGCCGCCGCCGGCGCGCATCTCCCCAAGCGGCCGCTCCGACTGGCAACTAACAACTGACCACTAAC
>Ga0073928_10001431_pt1 | contig 45931 bp, 41 predicted proteins | sample PaiPotPPA55metaG_FD_76969 | JGI IMG/M metagenome (GOLD analysis project Ga0073928, IMG submission 76969) | Iron sulfur acid spring bacterial and archeal communities from Banff, Canada, to study Microbial Dark Matter (Phase II) - Paint Pots PPA... ...
CCCGCCTGCGTCGTCGCGACGTCTCGAAGGGTCATTGCAGACCCAGCTCTCGCCGTCGCTCCTAGCATGCGGGCCGATTCTGTGCCGTCGCGGGGCATGCAAAAGTGCATAACACGCTCTAGGATTTCCTGTCCCCAGAGCCGCCACTGCCGCAGTTCAAGTCTTGGGGGGGATGATCTGGCCACGGGAGGTGCTCCATGCGTCGGTCGCGTCCGATCCGGGTAGGTGGCTTTACCCTTATTGAGTTGCTTGTGGTGATCGGCATTATCGCCGTGTTGATCGCGCTGCTGCTGCCGGTCCTCAACAAGGCGCGGGAGCAGGCGCGATCCGCGGCTTGTGCGAGCAACCAGCGACAGATCTACCTGGCAATGTCGATCTACGCCGCCGCTAACCGCGGCATCCTTCCCGTGCCCGGCTTTCTGGATGACGTTCACGATTATGTAGGGGTCCGGATGAGCGGCCTGACCACCCTTGACTTTGTCCACGGCACTCTTTGGGAGTACGTGGACCCGGGGCTTTCGGCCCGTCAACGCGTTTTCCTGTGTCCTTCCGACGCGACGCCCCGTCTCGCGGGTAACGGCTACTTCCACCCCGATCAGAAAATGCTGGTCTATGAATTACAGTATCCCGCGGAGGTAGCCGGGGAGGTGACCGGCCTGCAAGCCAGAGACGGCGCCCCCGGCCCGCGTATCGCCAGTTTGCTGGCGACCAGGCACCAGCATCTGTCCAATGCCGCGATGGCCGACGGCCACGTCGAAATGATCGATGCCCACATGTTCGATAGTACGCCCAACGACAAGGGCACGATCGGCATCTATACACCCGCCTATCAGAAATACATCTTGCTCAGGTCGGATTCGTACCCCGGCCCGAACGATTACTGAATGGTGAAGATACGGGGGAGCAGCTACGCCGACGCACCTAGTGGGCTTCCCCACGTTGCCGAACGCGCCGCGATCCCAACCCTGCGGCTACGGGTCAAGATAAAGCCGTCGGCGCCGGCTTGACAGGGCAGAGCATCCGAGGACCAGGAGATAAAGCGCCCTCGGCTCCGGAACCGGATTGAGCAGAAAGGCCTCCGTTCGCCCGGAGGGGGCGATGCCGAAGCCCACGATCTGCCCTTCGTCGTTGATCGCCTGCACGTCCGTCAGTTTCCAGCGCGAGGCAGGGTCGATCAGCCCATTGAGGTTCTCCATGGCTCCGGCCCGGTACAGGACGGCGGCGCTGCTGCCGCTCCCCGAGTAGCCGACCACGTCTCCATGGTTATTCAAACCTTCGGGGTAAATCGTTCCGATGTCGGTCATCTTGCCGCCGCAGGCATGGTGGGCCGGCAACGCTGGGAAGACCGCAGCGGGAGCCGCGATACGTCTCCCGCGCGTCGTTCCCTGTCATCGAAACAAAATTCGCCGCGGGCAGAACATTTCGCTTGCATTGTCGTTAAGTATATGTTAGGATTCGCTCCGTGGAAAGGAGGAGTTCTGAATCCTTCCGGGTCATTGCCGATGATGCCACCCACCCGTATCTAGCAATTATTAGATAAATAGGGCGCGGCCCGCGAAAAAGGCCGCGCGCTCTATGGCGCAAGTCTATGTAGAAAATATGCTTACGATATAAAATGGTCCGCCGGGCGAGTTGAAAAGCGCCCCAAAGCGCCCCGCCGTCGGTTTGCCGGCGACCATCGCCTGCTACTGATCCAGACAAAAATCATGGCTGACCGCGGACGTCAGCCGTGACTCTTCCCGGTTAGGGCCCGAGACGCCCGGCGAGACTCTGGGACGGCGTCTCACACCTTGTCAGAAGGAGCCGATGTGTAAGACCACGCCGGCCGACGAGTTAGACGGCAATCATATGGGCCATCATGAGACGAATAAGACGAAACCAACCTGCTATGATGCCCATGGAGAACGCGCCATCGCGAGGGAAGATTATGGTTTGGCATCGTCGCGGGGGCAGGGGGATCGGGAATCGCATTGCGGTCGTGGTGTTTGCTACGGCCGCCCTTCCCAGCCTGGCGGCGACGCCCGAGCAGGTGGAGAAAGCCCTCGCCAGGGGGCAGCAGTACCTGCTCTCGAAGCAGAACAAAGCCGGCAATTGGGAGCTGGCCGCCAGGCCGGAATTGAGCGAAAAGGACAACCGCCAGACCGACTTCAAGGCCCGGCAATGGGGCGGGCTCACGGCGATCGCCACGTACGCCCTGCTGGCCAGCGGCGTCAGTCCGCAGGATGCGAAGATCAAGCCGGCCATCGAGTTCCTCCAAAAAGCGAACGTGCAGAGCACCTACGGCATGGGGCTGAGCGCGCAGGTTTGGCTGCTGGTCCCCGAGAGCCGGGAAACCAGGGCCGTCATGGCCCATGAACTCCTGATGCTCGAACAGGGGATGATCAAGAAGGGGGAGAACGCCGGGTTCTATGCGTATTGGACCGGCATGAAGAAGGGGACGAGCAGCCCGCAGTGGACCGACAACATGCTGGGGTACGGCCCGCAGCCGGGCGGATGGCGCGATTTGAGCAACAGCCAGTACGCCGTGCTCGGCATGTGGGCCCTGGCCGAGGGGGGAATGGAGGTCCCGATCGATTATTGGAAGAAGGTGGAGGAGGCGTGGAAGAAAGCGCAGAGCGAGGACGGCGGCTGGAAGTACACGCCCGACCGTGAGGAGGCCGCGTCGATGACCGCGGCGGGGATCGCCACGCTCTTCATCACGCAGGATTACACCCTGCCCGACCGCTGGGGCGCCTGTACCGGCGGGACGCCCAACCCGAACATCCAGAAGGGGCTGGCCTGGATGGACCAGCGGATCGAGCAGGTGCTGGACGAAGCCAACCCGTACACGATGTATGGGATCGAGCGGATCGGCGTGGCCAGCGGCCGCAAATACTTCCGTACCGTCGATTGGTACCGGAAAGGGGCCGACGTGCTGGTCCAGCGGCAGGCCCAGGACGGGTCGTGGGGCGGCGACCACCCGAACACCTGCTTCGCGCTCCTGTTCCTGGCCCGCGGCCGGGCGCCGGTGATGATGAATAAGCTTCAATATGATCTGCCCAAATCCCCGCGGATCGTCGATGCCTGGGACGAGCGGCCGCGCGACGCCGCCAACCTCGCCCGCTGGAGCGGCCACGAGCTGGAGCGCGACCTGAACTGGCAGATCGTCAACCTCAAGGTCGACCCGGAAGAGCTTCACGACGCCCCGATCCTTTATATCACCGGCTCTCAGCCGCTCGATTTCAAGGATGACGAGGTCAACAAGCTCCGCACGTTCGTCGAAGAAGGCGGCATGATCCTCGCCAATGCCGACTGCGGGCAGCAGGCGTTCGCCAACAGCTTCAAGAAGCTGGGCACGAAGATGTTTCCGACTTACGAATTCCGCCAGCTCCCGGCGACCCACCCGATCTTTACCCGCGAGCAATACCGGGCCGACAAGTGGCGCGTCCGGCCGAGCGTGCTGGGCCTGAGCAACGGCGTGCGCGAGTTGATGCTGCTCGTGCCGGAGCCTGATCCATCCCGCGCCTGGCAGACCCGCTCGGATCGAAGCAAGCAGGACCTGTTTCAGCTCGGGACCGACATCTTTCTCTATTCGATCGACAAGCGCGACCTGCGGAACAAAGGGGAAACGTATCTGGTTTCGCCCGACCCGAACGTCCAGGCGACCAGGAAGATCAAGGTGGCCCGGCTGATGGTCGGTCCCAACCCCGACCCCGAGCCGTATGGCTGGAAGCGGCTCGCGGCGGTCATGCACAACCGCCATCAGGTGGACCTGAGCGTCTTCGGCGCCACGCCGGGGAGCGGCAGCCTCGTGGCCGCTCGGATCGCTCATCTCACTGGGACCACTACGTTCACATTAAAGGAAAGCGCGCGGGCCGAGCTCAAGGCGTTCGTGAACAATGGCGGCACGCTGATCGTCGAGGCGGCGGGCGGGTCGCCCGAGTTCGCCACCTCCGCTCAAATCGAGCTCCGGACGATCTTCGGCCCGTCGGTTGGCGAGCTGGATGCTCCGCTGCCCCTCCGCGGCCCCGTCTACAACCAGCCAGGTATGAAGATCGAAAAGGTGGGATACCGCATGCTCGCCCGCGAGACGTTGGTCGGAAGCACCAGGGAGCCGCGGATTCGCGGGATGAGTTTCGGCGGCCGGGTGCGCGTCTTTTTTAGCCGCGAGGACGTCAGCGCGGGCCTGGTCGGCGCGCCGGTTGACGGAGTGTACGGCTATGACCCCGCGAGCGCAACCGACCTGATGGCTGCGATGCTTCTCTACGCGACGGCGAAGTAGTGCCCACTCATGCGGGATCGACCACGGGCAAGACCACCGGCGGCCCGCCGCCGGGGGGGTCCATTCTGCGGAGCGTCAAGCCGTACACTCGGCCCAGCAGATCGGCTTCCAGCACATGCGCCGGCGGCCCCTCGGCGGCAACCGTGCCGTCGTGCAGCAGGACGAGCCGGTCGGCAAAAGCCGAGGCCAGGTTCAAATCATGGGACGCCATCAGTACCGCGATCCCCTGTTCCCGCGCCAGCCGCCGCAGCAGATGGGCCAATTCCACCTGGTGCCGCAGATCGAGGAACGTGCTCGGCTCGTCCAGCAGCATCGCCTTCGGTTGCTGCACCAGGCAGCGGCCGACGAAGACGCGCTGCCGCTGCCCCCCGGACAATTCGGCCATCGGCCGCGCGAGCAGGTCGGACAGTTCGAGCTGTCGAGCCACGTCGTGGACGATTCGCACGTCAGCCGGCGACTCGACCCCGAACGCGCCCCAATACGGCGCGCGGCCGTTCCGCAGGACGTCGGCGACGGGCTGCTCATCGTCCGCGACCGGCGACTGCGGAAGGTAAGCGACCGTGCGCGCCAGCTCGCGCCGGCCCCACGCCCGCAGGTCACGATCGTCCCACCGGACCGAGCCCGAGGCGGACAACTGCCCCAGGAGCACGCGCAGGAGCGTGCTCTTGCCGGCGCCGTTGGGGCCGAGGAGCGCGACGACTTCCCCGCGCGCCAGACGCAGCGACACGTCGCGAAGCACGGGGCGGTCGCCGTAGGCGAAGGAGAGGCTGTTCGCGTCGAGCAGCGTCACATCAACCCTCCGCCCGCGCGACGATTCCGCCAAAGGAGAAGGAGGAAGAATGGACCGCCAAGTAATCCGGTCAGCACGCCGACCGGGAGCTGGGTTCGGAGCAGCGATTCCTGCGACAAGTAGCGGGAGGCGGCGTCGGCGATGGCCAGCAGCGCGGCGGCGAGCGCGGTCGCGGTCGGCAGCAGCCTCCGCTGATCGCGCCCGACGATCAGTCGGCCCAGGTGCGGGCAGATCAGCCCGACGAATCCGATCGGCCCGCTGATGGCAACGACGGAGGCGGTGATGACCGATGCGAGAACGAGCGCGACCCAGCGCAGCCGGTGGATGTGGACCCCCAGCGCCTGTGCCTCGGCTTCGCCCAATGGGGCCACATTCAGTTGACCGGCGAGGTAGGCCAGCCCGAGCCACCCCGCGCCGCTGCACGCCGCCGCCGCCCATTCCTGTTGCCGCGTGAGGTTCGTCTGGATGCCGCCGACCAGGAAAGTGAATTCGCCGCCGCGCGAGACCAGTTCCGGATGGCGGAAGAAGATCAGCAGGTAGATGGAGCCGTTCACCGCGTTGACGATCACGCCGACGAGGATGAGCGTGACCGGGTCGAGCCGGCCGCGTCGGCTGGAGACGAGGAACACGACCGTGATGCTGAGCAGCGCGCCGGCGAACGCGAATGCCTGCTGCCCCGCCGCCTGAATGGGAGCCGCCCGCGTCGCCAGGATCCCGACATACCACAACAGCGACAGCAGAGATGCGCCGCTGCTGACGCCCAGCAGGTAAGGGTCGGCCAGCGGGTTTCGGAGAATGGCCTGGTAGACGACGCCCGCCGCGCCTAAGGCCGCGCCGACCAGCGATGCGACCAGCACAACCTCGAGGCGGTATGCAAAAACAATATGGTCAGGCCAGCCGAAAGAGCCGGTCGAGCCGACGCACAGGCAGCCGGCGGCAACCAGCGCCCACAACAGCGCGCCCGTCGCGCAGGTCGCGAGCAGACGTCCGGCGCCCCAGCGTTTCATGGCGCCGGCCCGGTAGCCGAGGGGTTGGGCATTGTCGCCGACTCCGGATGCAGCGCCGCGGCGAACTTCTCCGCCACGTCCGCCACGTGCGGGCCCGAATGCTTGATGTAGGTCTCGGTGTACGCCCACACCCGATGGTCCTTTACCGCCGGCATTGTCGGGAAAGCGTCCCAGAACGCCTTTGCCGCCGCAACCTGGCGCGCGTCGGCGTCCGGGAGCAGCAGCAAGACCACCTGCGGCGCCAGCGCCGCCAGCGCCTCGCGGTCCAGGGTAACGTACCCGTCGGCGGAAACCGCATTGCTTCCCCCCGCTTCGCGCAGCAGGTCGTCGAGAAACGTGCCCCGTCCCGCCAGGGCGAGCGGGGCAGTGTCGATGACGATGACTGCCTTCACCGGCGGCAAACCCGCGACCAGGCGCCGGACCCGATCGATGCGGGCTCGGACTCGCGCGGCCTCGGCCGCCGCTTTCGTCGGCTCGCCGCACGCGCTTCCGAGTCTGACGATCGCATCATAGATGTCGTCGAGCCGGTGCAGCTTGACGTTGACCTGACGCATGCCCAGTTCGCGACAGTGCTCGACGAAGCCCGCGGGCGTATTCTCGCCGTAGAAGCTCACGATCACGTTCGGCCGGATCTGCGAGAGCTTCTCCCAGTCGATCGAATTGTACCCGCCGACGCGCGGGAGGCCGACGAGGCTGGATGCGTCATCGAAATCACTGACGGCGACGAGATGGTCGGCGGCGCCCATGGCGAGGATCATCTCCGTCGCCGCCGGCACCAATGACGCGACGGTGGGAGACTTGGCAGTGCGAGCCGGCGTCGGGGTTCGGCGATCGCAGCCGCCAGCCAGCGCGGCCGACGCGGCGATAAGGGCCGCGAAAATAGTGCCGCGGGCGCGTCGCGCCCTCCGCCGGCTCATTGCGAGGCGATGGTAGAGTGTAAAAAATCGGTGTCAAACATCGAAGACGCGCCCGCCCTGTGGCCGATAACTTTGGGCATGAGCCAAGTTACTCAAGGATGGGTCATCGGTGAGCAACAGCAGAAATTCCTCTCGCGGATCGGGAGTTGGTTCCGCCGGAACCAGGGCCCCGCCGACGAGCAGCCGGCCGAGGGCCAGGAGGTGCAGCCGTCAGAGGTGCAGCCGTTGCAGGTGCAGCCGCCCGTGCTGGTGGAAAGCGGCGGGGATGACGGCGGCAATGAAGGCAGCAACGGGCGCCGCAACCACGAGCCGGAGGGCAACGAGCCGCGGATGACTTTTCTCCGCCCCTGGGCCCGTCGCGACCAGGCCATCGACAACCTCAATCGCGGGCTGGGCGCCCTGTCAGACCTGCTGATCTCCATTCGCGAAAACATGGAGAAGCAGGGACAGCGGCAGGAACAACTGCTGGGCCATCTGGTGGACCTGCCGGCGGCGCTGCGAGCCATCCCCGAGGCCGGCCGACTTCAAGGCGAGACCCTCAAAGCCATTCAGCAGCAGATCGAGAAACAGACGCTTCAGCAATCGCAACTCGGGCAGGTGCTCGACCGGATCAGCCAGGCTGACACGCGCCAGGGCCGCACGCTCGACGCGCTTCAGCAGAACCTCGCCGCGATCAATCAGCACGACCAGGCGATCTCGTTCAACCTCCAGACGCTCGGCATGGCGCTGGAATCGGTAAGCGAGAACTCGACCGCCGGCGCGAAAGTGCTCGAACAACTTCGCGACAACACCGCCCGCCGCGACGGCGAACTGGAGCGCGTCGTCAAGCGGCAGAACACCCGCTTTACCACGATGCTGACGATCGCGATTGTCCTGTCGATCGCGGCCCTCACCGCCGTCTCCGTTTTCGGATACGTCGCGTATGACGCGCTGACCAAGATGAAATAGAAGCAAGCCTGCCCAACAGAGCCACGACCCGGCAGCACCTGATGCATCAGGACTGCCGGGTCTTGCTTTGGGGGCGGTTGGCATCCGGGAGCCATACCTGCCGGCGCATTATCGGACTGTCGCGAAATCGGCTACGAAGTTGGAGCTTCGGGCGCGGGTGCGTAACTTCGGCCCGGGATCGCCAGCAAGGAGTGCCGCATGCGAACCGTCCTCACGGTGTACCCGGTCCGTCGCGTGTCAGTTGCCCGGCTCCGGCGCAAGAACGCCGGCGGGAGCTACGGAAGGATGCTCGGGAAGCTGGACGCCGCCAGCCACCGGCTTGCGAAGTCGCGACCGCGACGATAGCGGTCCCACTGAAACCAAGTCTCAGTTTGGGAATCGCTTATCCGCAGTCATGATGTCGAGGTGAAGGCGATCGCAGATCGCTCGGATCAGGCAGTCGCCCAGTTGACGTCGCGAACCGTCTGTGTCATGCCTCAACCTGAGGCAGGGCCTCCAATCGCTTCCGCCAGCCCGCGGCAAGGTCGCGAAGGATCTCAGCCAGATGGGCAGCTTCGACCCGCCGCACGGCCGAGCAGACAACCACCATGCGAATACCGGAGGCCAACGTTCTTTCCCGTTTGAGGGGCCAGTCCGACGGATCAATGCCCGCCGGGATTTCATCGGCCAGCGCGTTGAGCAGCCGAGTTACCGCTTTTTCCTGTCGGATGAGCCAGGCGCGCGCTACCTGCGGAGTTGTGGCGAGCCCATTACCGCGAAACTTCACGTCGACGTACCACACCAATGCGGGGTCTGTGTCGCTCTTTCCCTGTTCGAAGCGCGCCAGGACCGTGTTCTGATCGATTTCGATCCCGGTGCGCACGCTGCCATCGCGCCTCGCTTGTCTGCAAAAGGTGATCGTTGACATTTGTTCAGTCCCTCTTGTCGTCGTGCGCAATTCTAGTCCAGTTCTGCCGACGCCGCGATTGCATGCGAACGCTGGATTTGTACTCTTCTATCAATTTGAGGGGCCGCGGAACAGGATCACCACCAAAGCAAATAAGCCATCAGGAGAAGGACGAGCAAGATCACCGCGATGATCCACAACCAGGAGCGTCGCCGGGGCGCGTCCTCTTCGCTGATGTAGCACCCGCAGTACGGGCATCGCGGCGCGTCTTCCGGTATTTGACGATTGCAGTACAGGCACGGCGTCTCGGCCGGCTCATCGCTCAGGTCCGATTCGTCGGGACCGGGATCGGCACTCTCCGAATCACTCTCATCTTCGTCGTTTTGCCATGCCATGGTTCGTTCCGCGGCCCGCGCTGCCGTATCATAAGCGGCCAATTAACAATTGGAGTGCGTGCGTGGAAGGGCGATGTGCGATCGGGATCGACTTCGGCACCGAATCGGTTCGCGTGTTGGTCGTGCGATTGCGCGATGGCATGGTCGCGGGCCAGGCCACCTGCGCCTACCCGCACGGAGTAATCGACGACGCGCTGCCGAGCACCGGCGCCAAGCTCCCGGCCGACTACGCACTGCAAGACCCGCGCGACTGGCTGCAATGTTCCGCCGACGCCTGCAAAGCGGCCCTGGCGGCGGCGAAAATCACGCCGCAGGACGTCGCCGGCATCGGCGTCGATTTCACGAGCTGCACCATGCTCCCCTGCCGGTTGGATGGGACTCCTCTGTGCCTTGTGGACCCGTTCGACAAGGCGCCGCTGGCCTGGCCGCGGCTGTGGAAGCACCACGGGGCCAAGCCTGAGACCGATCGGATCAATCAGGTTGCCCGCGAGCGGGGCGAGCCGTGGCTGGCACGCTACGGCGGCATCATCGGGCTGGAATGGTTCTTCCCCAAGGTGCTCGAGACGCTCAATCACGCGCCCAACGCGTATGATGCCGCCGAGGTGTGGGTGGAGGCGGGCGACTGGTTCGTGTGGCAGCTCATCGCCGGTCCGTTCCCCCACTGCTCGACGGCGAGCCTGGTCCGCTCCACCTGCCAGGCCGGGTACAAAGCGATGTGGAACAACGCCGGCGGCTACCCGTCCGCCGAGTTTTTCGCCGCGGTCCACCCGGCGATGAAAGACGTGGTGACGGCCAAGATGCCCGGAACGCTGATGGCGCCCGGCCAGCGCGCCGGCCGCCTCACCGCGCGGGCGGCGGAGTTGCTGGGCCTGGAAGAGGGTATTCCCGTCTCTGCCGCGATCATCGACGCCCATGCGGGCGTTCCGGGTTCCGGGGTGGCGGATGACGCGACGATGGTCCTGGTCATGGGCACCAGCTCGTGTCACATGACGAACAGCACGATCGAGAAGCTCGTACCCGGGGTTGCTGGCGTGGTCGAAGACGGCATTTTGCCCGGCTATTTCGGCTACGAGACCGGCCAGGCCAGCGTCGGCGACGCGTTTGGCTGGCTCGTCGAGACGTTCAAACTGTCGCACGAGGAGATGGCCCGACAAGCGGCCGCGCTGCCGCCGGGCGGCGGGGGCGTGTTGGCGCTGGACTGGCTCAACGGCTGCCGCACCCCGCTCATGGATGGCCGCCTCAGCGGCTCGTTCATTGGGATCACGGTCAACACGAAGCCCGAGCAACTTTATCGCGCGCTCATGGAAGCCACCGCCTTCGGATTGCGGTGGATCGTGCAAACGCTGCGCGAAGCGGGCGTTCCCGTGCGGCGGTTCGTCGCCGGCGGCGGACTGCCACCCAGGAACCCCGCGCTCATGCAGGTCTATGCCGACGTGCTGGGCGAGGAGATACGCCTGGCCGAGAGCGAGCACGCCGTTGCGCTGGGCGCGGCAATTCTTGGATGTCTGGCCGCGGGCACGGAGTCGACCGGCCATGCAACCGTTTCCGACGCGATCCATGCGATGGCCCGCCAGCGGCAGGACCTGATTTACCGCCCCCGCGCCGAGGCGCAGCGGCAGTACGAGAAGCTCTACATCATGTATCGTTCGATCGGCGACTGCGACGGCGTGGTCGCAAGGACAATGCGCCAACTGCGGGAGTTGGCGCCTTCGTGAGTTATGCGATCGTCAGGTTTGTCGATTGCATCAGAGGGCGGGTCGGATTTAGTATCGTTGCTTTCGGAGGAACCCTATGAACCACTCCCTTCGTTTCGCCCTTATCCTCGCGGCTGCGGGGACAACGTGGCGCTGTAGCGCACAGCACGAGGACCTGACGAACGACGCCGGCCCGACGACGGCGCCGGCGACGCAGCCGGCCGCACTTGCCGTGGCGGCCGACGAGCAGGGGAAGGAGGCTGTTGCCGAGATTCATGGCGCTGGTGATAACCACGACAAGATCCACGGCACCGCCACGTTCACGCAAATGGCCCACGGCGTGAAGGTCGTGGTAGACGTGGACGGCCTCTCTCCCGGCAAGCATGGCATTCACGTCCACGACAAGCCGGACCTGAGCGACCCCAAGCTGATGAAGGCGGGCCCTCACTACAACCCGGACGACGCCGCTCATAAGCACGCCGGCCCGGAAGATCCCGATCGCCATGCTGGCGACCTCGGCAACATCGAGGTCGACGAGAAAGGTCACGGGCACCTGGAGCTAACCGACGACGACCTGTCGGTCGACGGTCCCAAGAACCCCGTGGTCGGCCACTCGCTGATCATCCACGCGAAAGAAGATGACCTGAAGAGTCAGCCCGCCGGCAACTCCGGCGACCGCATCGCCGGCGGCGTGATCGTCCTCAAAGCCGATCATGAGCCGCCAAAGTCGTAAGGGGAGCGGGTAGAATCACCCAGCCTGATTCAGAATGACGAATGACGTCGTTCGCATCATTTCCCCGTCGCTCGCTTCGCATACATCTTCTTCAGCAAATAGATCTCCCCCTGGTGGTCAGCTTCATCGTGCAGACCGTGAAGGATTGAGTAGCGGAGCGTGCGGCCGCGGGCGGCGTCGACGACTTTGGCCAGTTGCTGGGGCGAGAGCGGTTCGATGGCGGCGGTAAGCCGTTGCAACTGGTCGCGCAAGGCGATCCGAACCTGATCGACGGTTGGCCAGCTCGTCACGGTGGCCGGCTCGCTGTGCCAACTGAATCTGTCGAACCACTCCGCCGGGTAAGCCGGCGGCTTGCCCGTCGCCGGCGACACGCCCAGATGCTCGTTGACGATCACCACATGTCCGGCGTTCCACAGGATCGTGTTGTTCAGGCCCGGCGCCGCGAACCGCGCCTGCCCCTCGTCCACGTCCTCCAGCAGCCGCAACGTCTTGGCCCGCACTTCCTTGGCCAGCAACAACAGCGTTTCATCCGCCATGAATTCACTCCTTCTTTTCTCGAATTGTAGAGCCTGGACGCGACGGACGAAAGAGACACGGAGGCACGTTCAGGCCCGACGGACGAGTAGAATCCCAAACGCATGCAGGTGAACCACGAGCTGATCGTCGAGCCGGTCGGGCTTGATTTGGAAAGTCTGCCGAGGCCCATCGACTGGGGGGCGCTGTTCGGAAACGATCATCCTGTCGAGCTGGAGATCGGCATGGGCAAAGGAACGTTCCTCACTGAGCAGGGCAAGGCCCGCCCTGAGATAAACTTCTTCGGGATTGAGTGGGCGCGATGGTATTGGCGATATGCCAGCGACCGGCTTCGCCGCAACAGGTGCTTCAACGTCCGCACCGTCCGGGCCGAGGCAAGCTACTTCCTGGGCGAGTTCGTCCCCGATGAAAGTCTCTCGGTCCTCCACGTTTACTTCCCCGACCCCTGGCCCAAGACGCGGCACCACAAACGGCGGCTCATCCAGCAGCCCTTCCTGAGACAGACCGAGCGTGTCCTCGTCCGCGGGGGCCGGCTCCAGGTCGTCACCGATCATCAGGAGTATTTCGAGCAGATTGAGACCGTGGTGAAAAGCTCCCGGCTAACGGTGATCGATTACAACCGCCCGGGCTCCGCCGGCGAAGGGGAGTTCGTCGGCACCAATTTCGAGCGGAAGTATCGCCGGGAAGGACGGCCCTTCTTCGCCATCGCGGCCGCCAGAAACGACGCCGAGACGCGGAGACGCGGAGACGCGGAGAAAATGCCCGCCGAGTAGCCCTATTTCTCGCTATCTCAGCTTGGGCGCGTCCCCGCGTCTCCGCGTCCCCGCGTCTCCGTGTCTAGATTTCCAGCACGCGCACGACGGTCCCTTTGGGCAACGGGGGATCATTCTCAGGGCGGACGAGCAGGACGTTGGCTTGGGCCAGCGTGAACAGGTCGGCCGAACCCTTCCAGTTCAGCGGCCGAATGGCGGCCAACTCCGAGTGACTGCTGTCGCGCCCCTGCGTGATGGTGCGGAGGGCCGGCTGGTAGAATTCCCGCGGGCCGTTGACCGGCAGCCCCGTCTCCAGCTTCCCCGAAATCCACCGCTCCTCCACCGCCCCTCCGCCAAGTCTCGAAATCAATCGCGATGCGAGCCGAACCACGCACACGAATGCGCTGACCGGATTTCCGGGAAGGCCGAAGACAAAATGAGACGCGGGGACGCCGGGACGCGGGAACGCGGAGGCCGAAGACGATGGAGTCACGCTGGAACCGGCGGGCGCTGGCGCCGGCTGAGATCCGGGGGCAATCCGATCCGATTCTGTCTCCGCGTCCCCGCGTCCCCGCGTCCCCGCGTCCTCCCTGACCCCGAACACGAATGGCTTTCCCGGCTTTATCCGCAGCTTGGTGATTTGAAGTTCGACGCCGAGTTCTTGCAGCAGGCGGGGAACGTAATCGTATTGGCCCATGCTCATGCCGCCGGTGACGAACAGGACGTCGTGTTCGAGGCCCCGGGCCAGCGCGTCGCGAAGGGCGTCAGATTCATCGCGCACGGTCCCGAGGTCCGTTACTTCGCAGCCCATTTGCCTGAGCAGCGCGACGATCATGGGGCTGTTGGAGTTGCGGATCTGCGCCGGTCCCGGCTGGTGCTCGACCGAAACCAGCTCATTCCCGGTGGCGAGCACCGCCGCGCGGGGGGCGGCGAACACGTCCACCTCGGCGGCCCCAATGCTGGCCGTCGCCGCAAGCTGGGCCGGGCCCAGCCGGACACCCGCGCGCAGCACGATCTGCCCCGCAGGGCAGTCGCTGCCGCGAGGCGCGACGTAGCGAGCTGGGTTGTCGGCGCGGAGGACGCGGATTGCTTCGGGGGTGAGTTTCTCTACGTCCTCGACGGGCACCACGCCATCGGCGCCGTCCGGGATCGGAGCGCCGGTCATGATGGCCATCGCTTCCCCCGGCCCGACCGGCTGCCGCGAGGACTCCCCGGCGGCCACCTCGCCGATCACGCGCAGCTCCGACGGCGCCGCGGCCACGTCCGAGCGGCGCACCGCATGTCCGTCCATCAGGCTCTTATCGAACGGCGGATAGTCGCGGTCGGCCTTCAACGTAGCCGCCAGCCGCAGCCCCTGTGCCTGGGACAACGGCACGCGGATCAGCCGCGGCTGCACAGGGATCGAGTCGAGCCGCCGCACCGCCTGGGGGACACTTAGCAAGTTCGAGACGTCAAGGTCGCTCATGGCTTAATCCGGAGCCTCAGCCCTTCGGCCACAAGCGTTGAGCGGCTCACTCCTGTGGATTTGGCATAGCGATCGACCCGCTCCAGCAACAATGGATCGAGGGAGATAGGAACGATTCGCGGCACTGAACCTGTTAGTTTCGGCCGGTGGCGAGGCTTGGAATTCTTAGCCGCGGTCCGCTTGGCCGCTTCCCACTCGCGGCGGAGGGTAGAGCTCAGGGGTCGAATATCCCCGGTCTGCCGTGCAGACCTTTCCAATTCTTCAGAGGCTTGACGATGGTTCCGTCTCATTGGCGCTTCTTTCTTCTTCGATATTGCCGTTTCATTGCGGCTGTTAATTCCATCGCATGGACCACGTAAACGACGCGATCATTTTCGTTTAAATCGGCCCACTGATCGATGGTCAGCGACTCGAACTCGATCTCATCCGGTCTCTTGATGGCAAAGATCACCTGCAACAGTCGCCCCGCCTGGTCGGGCCCCCACACGACGAGCTTGTCATCGCCCTTCTGCTGGGGCCAGGGCTCCTGGCCGTGCGCCACGACGTACTCAGCCTCCCCTTGCGTCACGCGGTGCCGAGCGATGTGGCTGATGTTCCACTCATCCCAGGCGAAAAGCATTATATCAATGTATAACCGGCGGCGGGTGGGTTGAAAGTCGGGCCACTCACAAACCGCGTCCGATCCGGCGGCTCAATTGCGAGCTGGTGTTCCTTCCGCTAGTGTCCCTCAGTTGTTTTCCCGTCTTCTCGATGACGGGACTAGAATTGTGGTCTTTGGACCGGAGGTCCCATCATGAGCTTTGAAGCCGCCGTTCATCGGAAAGCGATCGATATCGGGAAACTCGCGGTGGAGATGACCACTGCCGCCGGCAGCGGGCACCCTTCTACCTCTCTGTCCCTGGCGCACCTGGTTACGGTGCTCATGTATCACCAGATGCGCTGGGACCCCAAGGATCCCTGGAACCCGGCGTTCGACCGGCTGGTGCTCAGCGAGGGACACGCGGTGCCGATCATCTACGCGGCTTATGCGGACATCGGCGGCGCGATCGGGAAGAACAAGAGCGAGGCTCGGCCGATGACCCGGCAGGACGCCATGTCCCTGCGGGCCATCGACTCGCCAATCGACGGGCACCCCAATCCGCAGCTCGGGTTCCATTTCTTCGACGCGGCGACGGGGTCGCTGGGCCAGGGCCTGTCGGTGGCGGCCGGGCTGGCCGCGGCGGCGCGGATGGACAAGGTCGACCGCAACATCTACTGCATCATCGGCGACGGCGAATCCCGCGAGGGACAGATCTGGGAGGCGGCCGACTTCGTCGTCGACCATGCCCTCACCAACGTCATTCCCATCTTCAACTGCAACGAGCTGGCCCAGAGCGATTACGTCAGTCCACAGCAGAGCTATCAAGGCCTGGCCGACAAGCTGCACGCATTCGGGTTCATCGTCCGCGTCGTCGACGGGCACGACCCTCGCGACATCAAAGGCGCGCTCGACGAGCTGCATGTGATTCAAAACGGCAAGCGTCCCTTGGCGGTCGTGGCTCGCACGGTCAAAGGGTGGGGCGCGCCTTCCGAGCAGGGGCCGGGCAAGCACGGCACGCCGGTCAAGAAGGAAAAGCTCGGTGAAGTGCTCGGCGAGCTCGATCGCACCGCCCGCGACCTGGGCGTGGCCGACTACAAGCCCACCAGTGAGCTGAAGATCAGCCCCCCCACCGCGAAGGCACCGATGGTCGAGGTCAAGGCGATCAAGGCCGCGCCGTTTGCCGAGGGCCTGGCCATGGTCGGACTGGACAAGGACCTGACCGCCGGGAAACCCATCGCGCCGCGCAAGGCCTACGGCGCAGCGCTGGTGGCGCTGGGCGCCGCCGACAAGCGGATCGTGGGACTCGATGCCGACGTGAAGAACTCGACCCACGCCGAATGGTTCGCCAGAAGATTCCCGAACCAGTATTTGGAGTGCAAGATTGCCGAGCAGAACATGATCAGCGTGGCGGCGGGCGCCGCTGCCGCCGGCAAGATCCCCTTCTGCTCGACGTTCGCCAAGTTCGTGATGCGGGCGTACGACCAGGTGGAGATGGCGATCATCAGCGGGGCGAACCTGAAGGTCACCGGATCGCATGCCGGCGTGACGCTCGCCGCTGACGGTCCCAGCCAGATGTCGCTGCCGGACGTGGCCTTTTTCCGCAGCTTCTGCCATACGAAGAACTACAACGGCCAGCCCGCCGTCCGCTACTTCTTCCCCGCCGACGCCGTCAGCTGCTACAAGATCACCGAGCTGATGGCCAACCTCGAAGGGTGCTGCTATCTGCGCACGTTACGGGCCGACACGAAGGCCCTGTACAAGCCGGACGAATCGTTCGAGGTCGGCGGGTTCAAGGTCCTGCGCGAAGGGAAGGACGGGTGCTATGTCGCGGCCGGCTACATGGTCCACGAATGCCTGAAAGCCGCCGACGAATTGGCCCGGAATGGCCGCAAGGTGACGGTGATCGACGCCTACTCCATGCCGCTCAAGACCCAGGGCATCCTCGAGGTCGCGGCCCGCAGCGGCGGACAGATCGTGACCGTCGAGGACAACTACACGGGCGGCCTTGACGCCGAGATCGCAACTGCGATCGCCGACGGGGACGACGAGATCAAGCTCAAGAGCCTCTTCGTCACCCGCATCCCCAAGAGCGGCCGCGAGCCGGATGATGTGTTGAATTACCTGAGTATCGGGACGAAGCAGATTCTGGCGGCGATTTCATGACTGGGTGGTCCCATGATATAATCAGATGGACCAGATTAGATGGAGACCGTTGCTTCCTATCTTCAGGATTTGGCTCGGGAGACGCACAAGAGCGAGTCCGAGGTGATGGCGTTGGCCATTGAAACGGGGCTGCGCCAACTGTGGCGCGAGCAAATCCTTGGCAGATACTTGCGCGGCCAGATGAGCCGTGCGGAGGCAGTCGAGCAGGTCGGCGGAGACTGGGTGGAACTGGCCGAGCGCCAACAGCAGGCGGCGCGCGAGGACATCGAATGGGCGACGGGGCAGGTACCGCGGCCGTAGCAGACGCTGGACCGATCATCCACCTGAGCGAGATTGCCCGACTTCCCCTGTTGTCGGTTTTGATCTGGCGGCCCGTACCGCGGCCCAGCGTCTCGGCATCCGGCCGGTCGGTTCTCTCGGCATTATCGTTCGAGCTGCTCGCGACAAGCTAATCAGCCATCCGGAAGCCGAGGAGTGTCTGGAACGCCTGTATGCGACCAGTAGCCTCTTCGTCACCCGCGCGATTATCGAGTTGGCGATCGGTCAGTTGCGCCAAATTCCCTAGATGATGGCCGCACCGCGACGTGCTCAAATGCCTCAAGACCCTCTTCAAATCGCCCTTGAGCATCATCGCGGCGGCCGGTTCCGGCAGGCGGAGGTGGGGTATCGGGCCGTGCTGGGAGAGGAGCCGGACAATGCCGAGGCGGCGCACTGGCTGGGGGTGCTGATCTATCAGGCGGGGCGGAGCGACGAGGCGATACCGCTGCTGGAGCGGGCGGCGGCGGCGCGGCCGCGGGACGCGGCGTTCCAACACAACCTCGCCCAGGCGTACGTCGCCTGTGGGCGGAGCGACGAGGGAATCGCGGCGTTCGAGCGGGCCGCGGAGCTTGAGCCGGGACGGACACAGACGCTGATGGGCGCCGCGACGGCGCGCCTGGCCCGCAAGGCGCCGGGCGACGCGCAAGCGGCCATCACACTGCTCGAGCAGGCCCGCGCGGCGGGACTCGACTCGGCCGAGCTGCACCAGTATCTCGGTGTTGCGTTCTTGGCGGCCGAGCGACCGGATGACGCGGTCGCGGCCTGCCGCACCGCGATTGAGAAGAAGCCGGATTACGCCGAGGCGTACTACCACTTGGGTCTGGCCCATGGGCTCCAGGGAGACGTTAATGCGGCCCGAGGATTCATGAACACCGCCCTGGAGATCGAGCCCACATACCTTCGGGCGTGCCAGGGACTGGCGGTGCTGGAGGCGGAAACCGGGCGGCTTCAGGAAGCGGAGGCGCTGTTCCGCCGGGCGATTGAGTTGAGACCTGACTCCGCCGCCGCCCACCAGGGATTGGGCGCCGTCCTTCAGAAGATGGGCAAACCCGGCGACGCAACGCGGGCGTTCATGCAGGCCCTCCGGGCCTCGCGCGGCCAGATCGCCCGGCCCGCGGCACAAGGGCCGGCGTCGGCGGCGGTTGCCGAGCTGGAGCGGAAGCTCACCCCTTCCCAACGCGGCGCCGAGCTGCACTTCCGTCTGGCGACGGCGGCCAACGTTCCGCTGCCGCCGACGGTGCCGCCGGGGGCGGTGTCGGAATTGTTCGATCGCTATGCCGCCCGGTTCGACCAACACCTCCAGGGGAAGTTGGGATACCAGGTGCCGGAGCAGCTCGCCCGGGCGGTGATCGCCATGCGGCCGGACAAGCCGCTGGACGTGCTCGACCTCGGCTGCGGCACGGGACTGTGCGGGCCGCTGCTGCGGCCGATCGCGGGCCTGCTCTGCGGCGTAGACCTGTCGGCGGCCATGATCGAAAAGGCCCGCGCTCGCGGCGTGTACGACCGGCTCGAAATCGGAGAGCTGATCGAAGGGATGCAACGCTGGCCGCGGTCGTTTGACCTGCTGGTCGCCGCCGACGTGCTGATCTACGTTGGCGACCTGGCCCCGGTCTTCGAAGCCGCCGCTGTCTGTCTGCGCCTCGGCGGGTTGCTGGCGTTCTCCGTCGAGGCCGGCACCGGCGACCGCTATCAGTTGCAACCGAAAACGCTTCGGTTCACTCACTCCCGCCCCTACATCCGGCGCCTGACCGCGATCTACGGATTCCACGAGGAGTCTTTCACCGAAATCACCGCTCGCGTCGAGGCGGAAAAGCCGGTACCGGCACATCTGGTCGTGCTGCGGCTGCCGGGGGAGTAGGATGGGCTGGCGCAAGGGGGATCGCTCAGGCAGGAGGATGACATGACGGGACTACGTCCTATTCTGGCGATGGCCGCACTCGTGGCCGCCATGACGACGGGGGCCACGGGCGCCGATATAACCGCCAGGGGCGAAGCCTTCCGCCCGCCGGCGGTGCCATTGGTGACCAGCGACCCGTACCTGAGCATCTGGTCGGAGGCGGACCGATTGACGGATGACGTCACGCGGCACTGGACCCGCCGCGAGCACTCGCTGGTCAGCCTGATTCGGATCGATGGCAAGACGTATCGGCTCATGGGTAACGAGCCGAAGGACGTGCCGGCATTGCCGCAGGTCGGCTTGCAGGTCCTGCCGACCCGCAGCATCTATCAGTTTGACGATTCGCACGTCCACGTCACCCTGACGTTCATGACGCCGGCGCTGCCGCACGATCTGGATGTGCTGACGCGACCGCTGAGCTATATCACATGGCAAGTGCGATCGACGGACGGGGCGGAGCACAAGGTGTCGATCTACGACAGCACTAGCTCGCAGCTTGCGGTGAACGCGCCCGACCAGAAGGTGCGGTGGGAACGCGAAGCGATGGGTGAACTGACGGCGCTGCGGGTCGGGACGGAGCAGCAGCCGCTGCTTGCGCCGGCCGGCGACGACGCGCGGATCGACTGGGGCTACGCCTATTCCGCGGCGCCGCGCTCGCAGGCGACGGCAGCCATCGGCGCCGACGACGCTTTGACAAAAGCGTTCGTCGGAGGCGGCCCACTTCCGGCCGAGGACGACCAGCGCATGCCTCGCCCCGCGAACGAGGCCCAGCCCGTAATGTCATTCGCGTTCGACCTGGGAAGCGTCGGCGCCGAGCCGGCGTCGCGGCACGTCATCGTGGCGTACGATGAAATCTATTCGATCAAATACTTCGGCAGGAAGCTGCGCCCGTATTGGCGGCGGAACGGGGCGACGCCCGCCGCCCTGCTCGAGGCAGCCGAGCGGGATTACGCCGGCCTCGTCGATCGCTGCCAGAAGTTCGATCAGGAGCTGATGGTGGACCTGACGGAGGCAGGCGGGCCGCGGTACGCGCAGATCGCGGCGTTGGCGTACCGCCAGGCGCTGGCCGCCTGCGGGATCGCCGCTGACGCCAATGGCCAGCCGCTCCTGTTCACCAAGGAGAACACCAGCAACGGGGACATTGCCACCGTCGACGTCATCTTCCCGATGGACCCGATGCTGGTCCTCTTCAGTCCGACGTTGGCCAAGGCGTCGCTGGCGCCGGTCTTGAGCTACGCGGCGTCGAGCCACTGGAAGTTCCCAAACGCGCCGCACGACCTGGGCACCTATCCCGTGGTCAACGGGAGAGACGACGGCGGCGAAGGGATGCCGGTCGAGGAAAGCGGGAACATGCTCATCCTCTGCGACGCCATCGCGCAGGAGGAAAAAAGTCCGGAGTTTGTGGACCCCTGGTGGCCCCAGTTGACCCAATGGGCCAAGTATCTGGAGAAGTACGGGCTCGATCCCGAAGAGCAGCTCTGCACCGACGATTTCATGGGCCACCTGGCCCACAACTCCAATTTGTCGATCAAGGCGATCCTCGGCCTGGCGGCGTATGGCGACTTATGCCGCATCCGCGGCGATGAGCAAAATGCCACGAAGTACATGGAACTGGCAAAGCAGGATGCCGAGCATTGGGTGAAGGTTGCCGAGGACGGCGGGCATTCGCGGCTCGCCTTTGATAAGCCGCATACCTGGAGCCAGAAATACAACCTCGTCTGGGACAGGATCCTCGGCCTGAACGTCTTCCCCCCGGGCGTGGCGGGGCAGGAGGTCGCGTATTACAAGCAGATGATGCAGCGGTATGGCGTGCCGCTCGACTCGCGCACGCACCTGACCAAAACCGATTGGTCGCTCTGGAGCGCCACCCTGGCCGACAACCGGGCGGATTTTGAGGCGATTGTGTCGCCGATCTACGATTATCTGAATCAGACGACCGCGCGCGATCCACTGGCCGACTCATACGAGACCGACAAGGTGAAAAGCGGCGGGATGCACGCCCGCCCGGTTGTCGGGGGGATCTTCATCAAGATGCTGGCAGATCCGGCGATGTGGAAGAAATGGTCCGGTCGCGACCATGCGAAAGCCGGCGGCTGGGCCCCCCTGCCTTCGCCTACTGACGAGGGCAGGCGCTAGCGGGCAGACTGTCTATATTTCCGAGCCAATGATCGCCGCCTCGAACGCCATCGCCCCGTCCACCAGTCCCTGCACTCTGCAAAAGAACCGGCGATGGCGGACCCATATCTTTTGCCCGAGGATAAAAAGGCGGCTGCCGGGCAGGACGGGCGTGCGAAACCGAATCTCGTCGGCCCCGCTGAACCCGATAAAGCCTTTCCACTCTTCGTACTTGCGGGTATAAAAGCTGGCAAGCTGGGCCCCGGCTTCGATCATCAGGACGCCGGGCATTAGCGGGCGGCCGGGAATGTGGCCGGGAACCCAGAATTCGTCTTGCCGCACCTGTTTGTACCCGATGATCCGCCCCTGATCGGGTTGGGCGTAGACGATGGCGTTAAGTTGCTCCATTTCCCCGCGCTGCGGGTTGGACTGGCGGATCGCCTCCTGGTCGAAGATCACGGCGTCCAAGTCGATTCCGGTAATGTCAAAGAGGAGTTGCGGGGGCATAGGCGGCGGATTGGGAGTGAGGGGTCGCTGACAAATAGGCAGAGCTTGCGTCTGCCTGCAGGGGGAAATGCCGATCTACCCCCCGCGTTGGACGAGCTACTGCTGCGGGGTGACGTTCCCCGGCTCCGGCTCCGGTTCAGTCTCCCGATTCTCCAGGATCCGCTGGCGGATCTTCTGGGCCTCGGCTTTGATCTCCTGCATCCGCTTGCGGACGCGGGTACCCGCCGCCTTGTTTCCACCGACTGCCTTATTCAGATCGTCTTCGATCTCCGAGACAAGGCTTTTCAGATTTTCGTATTCCTGCATCGCCATAAGGCCTCCGTATCACCTCTCAGAGCGTGTGTGAGGAGCTAATGACCCCGCGGGGCCATTAGCTTCTCACACACGCTCTAGAGGCGGAAAACTTTACGAGACGCGCCAGAGCCTGTCAATCAAACGACGGGCCGCCGCGCCAAGCGAACTCAACAGGAATAGGGGCGTGCCAGCGCACATCGTCGCTCAACCCTCCCTGACGCGACGATGAAAAGCTTCGATCAGCTTTCGCGTGATAGGGCCGGGCTGGCCGCTTCCAATTGACCGGCCGTCGATTCGGGTCACCGGAATCACCTCGGCCCCGGTACCGGTCAGAAAGCATTCGCCGGCGACATATAAGTCGTGACGCTGCAAAGTCTTCTCGGAACAAGACAGTTCAAGTTGGCGGCACAGTTCGAAGATAACCCGTCGCGTGACCCCCTCCAGGATGCTGTCGGAAGTGGTCGGAGTTTGCACCTGGTTCTGGTGCACGACGAAAATGTTGTCGGCCGTACACTCCGCCACGTTTCCAGCGTGGTTGAGCATGATCGCTTCGGATACGCCGGCGTCCAAGGCATCGAGCTTGGCCAGAATATTGTTCAAATAATTCAGGCTTTTCACCCGCGGCGAAAGGGCGTCGGGGTGGTTGCGAATCACCGAAGAGGTAATGACCGCCATCCCTTTCTCGTACATCTCGCGGGGGTACAGTTCGAGCAAATCTGCGATAATGAAGATCGCGGGCCTTTCGCACCGGGCGGGACTGAGGCCCAGCGTCCCGACGCCGCGGGTGACCACCAGGCGGATGTAGCAATCAGTGAAATTGTTGGCCTTCATCGTCTCCTGGATCGCGGCCCGCATCTGCTCGCGCGACAGGGGAATGGTCAGCCGGATGGCCTTGGCCGACTGGAACAGGCGGTCGAGATGGGCCTCGCACTCGAAAATGCGGCCGTTGTAGGCGCGGATCCCTTCAAAGACGCCGTCTCCGTACAACAGCCCGTGATCGAAGACGCTCACTTTGGCGTCGGACTTATCGACCAGACGACCGTCGAGCCAGACTTTCATACCCTTTGTCCTTTGTCCTTTGTCCTTGGTCCTTGGTCATTTGTAAGTGCCAGATCGGTGCGCCTCGCCCCACCAAGGACCAAGGACCAAGGACAAATCATAGCACTATCGATAATCCAGCGTAGCGGAAGCGGCGGCGATGGGGGCATCGGGACGTTCGAGCCTTCCGTCGCGAAGGACAAGGACGCGGTCGGCCTGGCGGGCCAGCGTCCGGTCGTGGGTGACTAGCACGATGGTCTGGCCCTTCTCCCGATGGAGCTTCTCCAGCAGCCCCATGATCTGCCGGCCGGTCTCGGCGTCGAGGTTGCCGGTGGGCTCGTCGGCGAAAACGACCTTCGGCCCGTTCATCAATGCTCTGGCGATGGCCACTCGCTGCCGCTCGCCGCCGCTCAGGACCGTCACCTTGTGTTTCAGCCGGTGGCCCAGGCCCAGCAGCCTGAGCAGGTCGGCGGCGCGTTCCCGGAGTTCTTTTCTTCGCTGGCGGAAGCCGAGCCAGGAATGCTCGATCATTGGGGCCAGAAGCGTGTTCTCGGTGACGTTCAGTTCCGGCAGCAAATGGTAGAACTGGAAGACGAACCCGAATTCGGTATTGCGAACGCGGCTGCGCTCTCCGCCATTGAGTCGTGCCAGATCCTGCCCGTTGTATTCGACGCTGCCCGCGTCGGGAGCGTCCAGCGCCCCCAGGATGTGCAGCAGCGTGCTCTTGCCCGATCCGGACCGCCCCTCGATCGCCACGAACTCGCCGGGCCTGATGGTCAGATCGACGCTCCGCAGCACCAGCGACGTCTCCTGCCCCATCCGGAACGCCCGCTTCACGCCGCGGGCGCGCAGAATGGGGGCATCCTTTCCGGAGTCGCTCGATGCGGGTTGGCGGACGGTTTGAGACATTCTTCATTGCCGATTGCCGATTGCCGATTGCCGAATTGAGCACTTCCACTCGGCATTCGGAAATCGGAAATCGGCAATCTCCCTCATTCCCATCTCAATGACTCCACCGGATGCATCCGCGCCGCGCGCAAAGCCGGAAGGAGCGCGCCCAGCACCGACGCGACGATCGCGATCGGGACGATAATCGCGATGTCCCGCGGGCTCATCGTATTGGGGATTTTGTCAAACAGATACACTTCGGGGTTCCAGATCTGCACGTTAAAGAACCTGCCCAGCATGGCGTGCAGCTCGTTGATGTAGTGGACGATCCCGTAACTGCACAGCAGGCCCAGCAGGCTGCCGGCCAGGCCGATCGCAAAGCCGTAGCCCAGGAAGATGCCCGCCACGCCGGCCGAGGTCGCGCCGACGCTTTTGATGATGCCGATGTCCCGCGTCTTCTCCATCACGATCATGTAGAAGATGCAGAAGACCAGGAAAACCGCCACGATGCTGATGATGCCGAACAGGATCACCGTCAGCAGCTTCTCATTGCTGATGGCGTCGATCCAGATCCGCTGCTTCTCCCGCCAGGTCTGGGTATCGGGCATCGAATAGAACGCGTGTGTGCGGGCTTCGTTGGCGGTCATGACCTCCTGCACGACCTGCTGAACTTCCTTCTTGGCCGCATCCAGGTCGTAGCCCGGCTTGACGCGAACGTCGATCTCGGTCGTCCGGGCCGGCTGCTCGACCTTCTCGCCGGTATCGACATTTTCCGTCTCCTCGGGTGTCATCTGAAGGTCTTTCTGCAGAACGTCGAAAGGGACGTACACGAAGCTGCTGTCATACTGCCACAGCCCGGTGTGACTGTCATCGACGACCCAGTACATCTCCTCCGACTTGTTCTTCTCGTCCACGCGCAGCTCCCCCGGATGGATCGCGATCGTCGTCACCTTTATCGGGAGCAGATACAGGCTGGCGTCGCGGCCGACGGTCTGCCCGGCGGAGTTGCGGTGGATCTCGAGGATGCTCGACCCGCAGATAATGCCGGGATAGCGGGCCGGATCGGCCCCTTTCACCTGGCTGAGGTTCGGGTTGTTCCGGTACACGCCAGGATCGAGCGGCAGGTTGAACGACGGGTGTGCCAGGTGCTCGTTCGCTTGCGCAATCAGCGCCGCCTTCGCCTTCGGATCGTCGGTGTGCCGGGCGGCGTCCAGGTACTGGTTGTACTGTCGCCACAACGACTCGGGAAAGCGGTTGACTCTCCCTATCCGGTCGAGCGGGATCCCCATCACCTTGACCCCAAGGCTTTTGAGGTTGCCGATGTTGACGATCCCGTACGTCTCGATTGCCGGGACGGCCGCCTCGATTCCCGGCTTCTTCTCGATCCGATCGATCATTTCCTCATACCACGGAAACCCCGAGAGGATGCGCGATTCGACCACGATGTCGCCGGTCAGGCCCTGGAACGAGTGCTCGAACATGTTGAGCCACCCGCCCATCACGCTGATGACGACCAGCACCATCGTGGTGCACAGCGTCACCGCCAGCAGCGACCACCAGGCGATGATGCGCTTGCGCAGATACTTGATGATCAGATGAAGCTTGTACATGCGTTTTTGTCGAATGACCGGGTCTGAGAAACTCGAATGACGAAACCGGCGGCGTGCCTGGGATCGCGTATTGTTTCGTCATTCGATCATTCGTCCTTCGGCTTTGATTCGTCCCCGAGGGATCGGGACTTCGCTGCGCTCAGCATTCGTATTTCGTCATTCGAGTTTCGTCATTCACGCCCGCCACCCGTGGTTTCATCAACGGAAACAGAATCACGTCCCGAATACTCTGGGCGCCGGTCAACATCATCACGAGCCGGTCGATCCCCAGCCCCATTCCCCCGGCCGGCGGCATGCCGTAGCTGAGGGCGGTCAGGAAGTCCTCGTCCAGCTTCTGCTGCTCTTCCTTCTGTCCGACCTGGTGCAGCAGGTGTTCCCGTTGCTTCTCCGGGTCGTTCAGCTCGCTGTACCCGGGCGAAATCTCCTGCCCGTTGATCGCCAGCTCGTACACGTCGGCAAAATAAGGGTCCTCTTTGCTCTCCCGCGCCAGCGGAATGACCACCGACGGCACGTGTGTTACGAAACACGGATCGATCAGGGTCGGCTCGATCAGCTTTTCGTAGACCTCGACTAGTTGCTCGGCCGGCGACAGCTTGGACAGCCGCTGAGATTCGTAGTGCGCAGAAAACCTCAGCGACGCTTCGCTATGAGCGACAACATCTCCGCGCTCGTTCCGTGGGACGGACCGCTTCGCGAGGTCCAACAGAATCCGCTCGCGCGCGTCGGAGTGCTCGTCAAGAGATCGCCGATCAAACTTCCACCCCGTTTTCTCCTCCACCAAATCAACCATTCTCACCCTTCTCCACGGCCGCTGAAGATTGATCACCCTCTCTGTGCCCTCCGTGTTCTCTGTGCCCTCTGTGCCGCCTTTGCCCGCGCCTCCGCGGTGAACAATCTTGAGTCCCCCAAATAGCGTCTCAGCCAGATAGCAGATCATCCCCTCAACTAAATCCGCCATCGTCTCCCACGAACCGAACGCCTCGTACGCCTCGAGCATCGTGAACTCGGGATTGTGGCGGGGGCTGATGCCCTCGTTGCGGAAGTTGCGGTTCAGCTCGAAGACTTTGGTGAACCCGCCGACCAGCAGCCGCTTGAGGTATAGCTCGGGGGCGATTCGCAGGTAAAGGGGGATGTCGAGCGCGTTGTGATGGGTCTCGAACGGGCGGGCGGCGGCCCCGCCGGCCAGGGCCTGCATCATCGGCGTCTCGACCTCGAGGAAGCCCCGGTCAGCCATGTAGCGGCGAATCTCCTCGACGATCCGCATCCGCAGCTTCAGCAGCCGCATCACCTCGGGATTCGCCCAGAGATCGACGTACCGCTGCCGATAGCGCAGTTCGACGTCGCTGAGCCCTTCCCACTTGGCCGGCGGCGGCAGCAGCGCCTTGGCCGCCATCTCGACCTTCGTGGCCCAGATGGTGGTCTCGCCTTTGTTCGTGGTCCCGAGCGGACCCTCGGCCACGATCAGGTCGCCGAGGTCGAGCAAGTCGCGGACTTGCCAGGACTTCTCATCAATCCGGCGCTTATCGATGGCGACTTGGAGATCGCCGCTCTCGTCGCGAAGGGCCAGAAAGCTGAGCTTGCCCATGTCGCGCTTGAGCATGACCCGCCCGGCTCCTTTGACGACCGGCCCGCCGTCGTGGCCCATCTCCGGCTTATACGCGGCCTTGATCGCCGCCAGCGGCGTGATTCCGTCAGCCCGATGGCCGTACGGGTCCGCGCCCATCTCGCGCAACTTTTGCAGCTTCTGGCGGCGCTCGGCTTCGTACGGATTGGTCGGATCGGGCATAACGTCCGGGAAAAAAGTTTGCCGATCATAGTTCGCCGTCCGAAAAAATGTAGTGTGCGGCTGGTGGCCCGCGTTCACGGGAGATGAATGCGATATTTCAATGTGGCACAGCCGCCCTCGGCTGTGTTCCGCCGAAGGCGGAAATCCGACGGTTGATTTCGACCTCCGGTCGAACACAGCCGAGGGCGGCTGTGCCACACTCAGAGAGCCAAACGCGGCTATGCCACATGATCAGATCGGGAAGGAAGTGCATGCAACGATGTGTCTTCTTGCTGGCTTCGATCGTCTGCCTGCTGACTCTCCCGGCGCTGGCGCAGGCCCAGGCACGGGAGATCAACCCCCGCCATTACCGGATTCACACCGACCTGGACGCAGACCTGTCCGGCGACCTGGGCCGGCGGATGGACGCGATGTACGAGCAATACGCGCAGCGGCTGGCCGTCTTCAAGGGCGCCGCCGCCTTACCGCGGCTCGAGGTGTACCTGTTCCGCCATCAGCGCGACTACATGCGCTTCACCGGCTGGCGACTGAAAAACAGCGGCGGCGTATTCCTCCCGAGCCGCGGCCTGCTGGCCGCCTTCCTCGAGGGCCAGGGCCGCGACCAGCTTCGCCGCACGCTTCAGCACGAAGCCTTCCACCAGTTCGCCTTCAACGCCATCAGCCCCGACCTGCCGATCTGGCTGAACGAGGGCCTCGCCCAGTTCTTTGAAGAAGGCCTGTGGAATGGCGACGGGTTCCTGCTAGGCGAAATGCCGCCGCGTCGCATTCGCCAACTCCAGGCCGACCTAAAGGCCGGGCGGCTGGTCGCGTTCAGAAAGCTGCTGCTCATGTCCGGATCGGAGTGGGCTGGTCGGCTCGGCGCCAATCACTCCGTCGGAGCCACCCAGTACAACCAAAGCTGGGCGATGGTCCATTTTCTGGTCATGGCCCAGAACGCACGGGGCGAGTATTTGTACCGTGCACGGCTCATCGAGATGCTCCGCCTGCTCCACGATGGCAAGGACGCCGACGATGCCTTCCAACTCGCCTTCGGGACCAACGTCCGCGGCTTCCAGGACCGCTTCCTCGATTACGCCCGCGCCCTTCAACCCAGCCCCGAGCCGACGCTGATCGAAAACCAGGGCGTGATCGCCGACCTGCTCATCGACTTCGCCCGCGACGGGCACCGCTTCGACGACATCGCCTCGCTGCGGCAGTGCGTGACCCAAGGCAACTTTCACCTGCATTACTCCCACGGCGACCTGGAGTGGGACACCCAGAAGGACATGAACGTCTACTTCTCCGACCTGAACGGCAAGCCTTTCGATTCCGATCAGCTCTTCCTGTCAGTCCGGACCGGTGCGCCCGTGCCCGACCTCGTCTGCCGGTGTGGCAACCAGATCGTCCTCCGGACGCGCTTCTTCGACGCCGAGGACAACGCCGTCGAGCACGAGCTTCTGATCGAACCCCTCCGCAGCTCCGCGTCGATTTCGAACTGACCGCGGTTTTCTGCTTGACCGGTGATTACATTCGTAGTACCTTGCCGACTACGGATGTAGTCACAGGAGCGTAATGGCCCAGGCGCCGCAGATTTCGGACGCGGAATGGCAGGTGATCAAGGCCCTCTGGGACTCCCGGCCGCTGACGGCGGGAGAGGTGGTCGACAAGGTCGCCGCCGAGCAGGACTGGAAACCCCGGACGATCAAGACACTGCTCAACCGGCTGGTTCGCAAGGGGGCCGTCGGGGTCGAAATCGATGGGCGCCGCTACCTCTATCGCGCCAAGGTCACCCGCGACGCCTGCGTCAGGCGCGAAACGCGATCGTTCCTGTCCCGCGTGTTCAATGGCTCTGCCGCCCCGGCAATCGTTCATTTCCTGGAGCAGAGTCGGCTGTCGCCGGAGGAGATCAGGCAACTAAGGGAAATCCTCAGCCGGGAGAGCAAGCCATGACCGCGGCCGCTCTGGCACAGGAGGCGTTCGCCGTCGTGCTGCGTAATAGCGCTGCCGCGGCGGCCGTCGCCATACTGGTGCTGCTGGCGCAGCGGTTTGCCCGCGACCGCATCTCTGCCCGCTGGCGGCACAACTTGTGGTTGCTGGTGGTCCTGCGGCTCGTGCTTCCGCCGCTGCCGGGCGTCCGGCTGCCGGCAGTGCACTGGCCGCAATCTCGGCTCGCGTCCGAAACTGTTGCGCGAACGCTGGTGCCACCGTCGGTCAGCAACGCGCATCGAACACTGCTCCGTCGACCTGCAAGTATCGCAAGTGCCGTGGCGCCGGTTGCTGACGCCCAAACCCAACCTCCCCCGCCACAAACGGTCGACCCCTCGCCAGCTTCACTGCGGACGCTGAAGACGCAACGGATCGAGCTTCTGACGTCGAATGCCGCAGCGCCCGCGCCGATCATGGCTAGGGAGACCGAGGTATCGCCCTCCGCCAGCCCGCGCCCCCAAGCGACGCTCGTAGCGGCCCGCACAGTCGAGGACGGGCTCGCGGGGCATGCCGTCACGGTTCTGCCAGTCAAAGCCTCAGTCGCGGCGCCCGGAGACCCGCTGCCGCATTCACCCATACCCTGGCTCCCGATCGCGACCATGATCTGGCTGACGGGAGTGCTGGTCTTTGCCGGCCGGATATTCTGGGCCAGCGTGAGGCTCGGGCGTGCGACGAGCCGGCTGCGGCCGGTGGCCGATCCGGCAGTGCGCGAGCTTCTGGACGACTGCTGCCGATTGCTTCGCGTTCGACGGGCCCCGTTGTTGCTGGAAGCCCCGGCCTTCGCCGGCCCGGCGCTCATCGGCGCGCTCCATCCCAGGCTGCTGTTACCGCCGTGCGTGCTGAGCGGATTCGCCTGGCGGGAGCTGCGGCTCATTGTGCTGCACGAGTTGTCCCACCTCAAACGACGCGACGTGCCGCTCAATTACCTGCTGTCGGTCCTTCAGGCAGCGCACTGGTTCAACCCGCTGGTCTGGCTGGCATTCGCCCGGCTGCGCGCCGAGCGCGAGCTGGCCTGTGACGAAGCGGTGCTCCGGGCCACACCCTGGCGTGAATCCCGCGCCTACGGCTCAACCATATTGAAACTGCTCGACGTCCTTTGCCGCGGCCTGACGGTGCCCGCCGGGGCCATTGGAGTCATTCAGCATCGGGCACTCATGCACAGGAGAATCGCCATGATCGCGCACTTTGACAGGACCAGGCCACATTGGACCGCCTCGGGCGTGCTGCTGTCTCTGGCCGTGGGCGGAGCTGCACTGGCCACCGCGGTGATTACGCGAGCCCAGGACGCCCCGGCCGCTCCCGAAGCCCCAACCGCCGCCGTGGCGCCGAGCACGCCGGACGGTCCCGTCCGACCGGAACGCGAACCGCGCGCGGAGAATACCATCCAGCCCGGCGACCAGTTGCAAATCGTCGTATCCGACCCCGACGGCAAGATCGAGACCGAGCACCGGATTCGCGTTGCCGAGGACGGTACCGTCTCTTCGCCCGACGAGCGGGTCACCAGTCGCCGGTTCCGCGCCGTGGGCAGGACTGCCGAGCAACTGCGCAAGCAAATCCAAAAGTCCTACAGCCGATATGCCCCGGACCCGGACCGGCGCGTGATGGTGGAAATCGTGCCGCTCGGCGGGAGCGACCCCCGACTCGAACCAGCCGCGGGACCGGCAGGCGCCGAAGCCGGTCAATCAATCGAGCAGGCGCAGTCCGCGATAGAGCGGGCGGCGGCCGACCCGGCGGCGCCCGCCGCCCAACCGCCAGGCGTGGCGATCGAACCTCCCGCCGGCCAGCAGCCCGTAGCCCCCGCGGCCGGTAGGGTAGTTCCCGATCCCGATGCGCCGGCCCCGCCGGGCGTCGCCCCGGCTGAGGCGCTGCCTGCGCCCGAGGTGCAGGCCCCACCCGGCGCGCCGGCCGCAGGCGCTCTGCCGGTCCCGACTCCCGACGCCGGACTCGGCCGCCCCACCGACCCTGCGCTCCCGCGCGGCTATCCCCTCGCACCCGCCGGCCGCGGCAGCTTGCGATCGCCGTCTCATCGCGACGGCGAACCGGCCGATGCGTTTGACCGCGGCAATCCGCCGGACCGCACCGTCGAGGACGCCGACGCCACCCGCGCCAACGAAAAGGTCCTCGAATCGCTTCAACACCCGGTCCGGTTGCAGGCCACGCAGGAGCCTCTCCGCGACCTGCTGGAGAACGTCGGGCAGCAGGCGGGCGTCGATGTAGTGATCGACGAAAGGGCGATGCGGGACAACGCCGGCCTCGACCTTAATGTTGCGGTCACGATGACCTTGCGTGAGCCGCGCCCGGCCGACCAACTCCTCCGCCTGGCGCTGCGCCTTGCCGCCGGTTCACAGCTCGATTACACGGTGGTGAATGGGACCGTGCTCGTCTCCACCCGCGACGAGCTGGCCCGCCATGTCGTGACGCGGGTCTACGACTTGCACGACATCGAAGGCGACCGCTCCACCATTGCCCAGATCGTCGAGCGTTCGACGAATCCCGAGTCCGTCGTGTTCCTCAACCCCGACCGGCTCCTGGTCACCAGCTCTGAGAATAACCAGCGGGAGGTGAGCAAGTTACTCGCGGCCCTCCGCCAGCCGCAGGCGACGGGGCGGTCCCGCAGGACGGGGGTGCATGAACCTGATTCGACTCCCCAGCGTTTCTGAACGGCAGGCCGTGAGCGCCCTGGAAATAGGGTGAGCACCGCCCCCACCGGCCGCCGGCCGGTAGATGCAATCGTTCGAGCAGGGTCGCCCCGAGCCGTGCGCGTGCACGACCGGGGCGGCTTTGTCTGTATTCTGTATGTGGCACAGCCGCCCTCGGCTGTGTTTCGCGGTTGATTTCGACCTTCGGTCGAACACAGCCGAGGGCGGCTGTGCCACATTGGTGCCGGAACGATTATGGAGGTCGTGGCAACTCTTGCGTTTCAAATCGGCTGAAAATGCCTTCCGCCGCCGCCGATTCGCTCATAAACTCTTTTGCCCCATGAGTGGACTGACGTTCGACATCGACGCGGTAATCGAGGGCAAGGCGCGCCTCACGGAATCGCAGGCGCTGGAGCTGCACCGCGGCGCCTCGCTGCACGACATGGGCCAGTGGGCGTCGGCAGTTGCCCAGCGCATGCACCCGGACGACTATCGCACCTACGTCATTGACCGCAACATCAATTACACGAACGTTTGCACGGCCCGCTGCACTTTCTGCGCTTTTCGCCGCGACCACGAGGACGACGATAGTTACACGCTCAGCTTCGATCAGATCGGCGACAAGATTCGCGAGTTGGTTGCCATCAACGGCACGCAGATCCTGATGCAGGGCGGCATGAATGACCGCCTGCCGATCGAGTGGTATGAGGACCTGCTTCGCTACATCAAGACGACGTTTCCGACGATCCACGTCCACGCCTTTTCGCCGCCGGAGTTCATCGAATTCGAGCGGTTTTTCGGCATGGACGTGCGGGAAATCATCCGCCGCTTTCACCGGGCCGGACTGGGCACGATCCCCGGCGGCGGGGGCGAGATCTTCGCCCCGCGCGTCCGCCGGCGCATCGGCATCGGCAAGTGCACCGGCGACGACTGGCTTCGCGTCATGCGCGTCGCTCATGAAGAAGGGCTGAATACGAGCTGCACGATGCTCATCGGCCACATCGAGTTCGTCCGCGAGCGCATCGAACACCTGGCGGCGTTGAGGGACATGCAGGATTACGCCCTGGCATTGCCGATTGCCGATTGCCGATTGCCGACTGGGGGGAGCCGCGATGACATATTGCGCCGGGCGGCCGATGGTCATCCGGGCGTGTTTGCCAAGTCAATGCCTGATCCCGCCTCAATCGGCAATCGGCAATCGGCAATCGGCAATTTCACGGCCTTCATCCACTGGCCCTTCCAGCGCGAGAACACGCCGCTCGGCCGCGCCCAGGAGTGGGACCCGGCCATTCACGGCCCGTTCGACGAGTCGACCAACGACGATGTTCTTCGCGGCCGCGTCGTGCGAATGGCCGGGGCGGATGAGTACCTGCGCATGCTGGCGATCGCCCGGCTCTACCTCGACAACGTCCCGTCGCTGCAAAGCAGTTGGGTCACCATGGGACCGAAGATCGGGCAGTTGGCGCTCTTCTTCGGGGCCAACGACATGGGGAGCATCATGATGGAGGAGAACGTGGTCAGCGCCGCCGGCACCACGTACCGGCTGAGCGAGCGGGAAATCTGCCGCCTGATCCGCGACGCCGGATGGGTGCCGGCCCAGCGCGATCAATACTACAACGTCCTGCGCCGCCACGACGGCCCCGATTCGCCCGACCTCGTGCCGCTGGCGGACCCGCCGATCCGCAACGTCCGCCGGATTGACAAGCAATTCATCGGCGCCGCGCCCGGCCTGGACGACGGGCAGGATCAGAGCGTCAAGGTCCAGCTCCCGATCCTCGGCGGGCCCGCCGTTGGGAGCATTAAGCCATGACCGACATTTTTTCTGACGAGATGCGGCGGGACCCCTATCCGATGTACGAGCGGATGCGAAGCGACTCGCCGGTGCTGCGCGTTCCGCCCCCGTTCGACGCGTGGTTGATATTCGACTATGAGGGCGTGAAGCGGGCCCTGAGCGAGCCTGACCTGTTCAGCTCCCGCGTGCCGGCGCCGCCCAACTGGTTCACCTTCTTTGACCCGCCGCGGCACACGAAGCTGCGGGCCCTGATCATGCGGGCCTTCTCGCCGCGGGTGGTGGCGAATCTCGAGCCGCTCATCGTGGAGCTGTCGCGCCGGCTCCTGGACGACGCGATCGAGCGCGGCCAGATGGACCTGGCCGCCGATTACTCGGTGCCGCTGCCCATGAAGGTGATCGCGCGCATGATCGGCATCCCCGGCGCCGACTGGTCGCGATTCAAGGGATGGAGCGATGCGATCCTGAAGCTGAGCTATGCTCGCTCGGGCGGGCCCGACGCGCAGGAGGCACGCGCGCAGTTCACCGCGGTGACGGCCGAGATGAGCGACTACCTTGCAGCCATGATCGCACAACGACGGGCGGCCCCGGCGGATGACCTGCTCACCCGACTGGTCGAGGCGGAGGTGGATGGCGACCGCCTGACCCACCAGGAGATCCTCGGCTTCTTCCAGCTTCTGGTCGTGGGCGGCCAGGAGACGACCACCAACCTGATCAACAATGCGGTCCTCTGCTTCGTCGAGGTCCCGGACTCACTGGCCCGACTCCGGGAACGGATGGACCTGCTGGCGTCGGCGATCGAAGAGGTCCTGCGATACCGCTCGCCTGTGCAATGGCTGATGCGCACCCCGACTAGGGACGTCGAGTTGCACGGGCAGGTGATCCCCGCGGGAAAGCTGGTGCTGGCGATGATCGGCTCGGCCAACCGCGACCCGCGGCAGTTCAGCGATCCCGGCCGCTTCGACATCACCCGCCATCCCAATCCGCACCTCGCCTTCGGCTACGGAATCCACTTCTGTCTGCGCGCGGCCCTGTCCCGAATGGAGGCCCGAATCGCGCTGACAGAGCTTCTGGGGCGGCTGAAGGGGCTTGAATTGGCAAGCGATGAACCCTGGCAGCCGCGCAAGGCGCTGCACGTGCACGGCCCTACCCGGCTGCCGATCCGCTTTCAGCGCGCCGACGCCCAAGCCGGATAGCGCTGCATTGCCATCTCGACGGCGGTTTCGAGGGCGTGAGGGGTGACGGCGACGACCGCCTTGCGGCGGAGCTCCGCGTCGTCCCTTTCGGCCAGCGCCCGCAATTGCTGGCTGAACAGCGTGTCGCGGATGCGCTCCTGAACGTCCGGATCGTCGAATTGCTGCTGCGCCCCCGCCTTACGCGCCTCCAGCAGGGCGACGCAATAGCAGGTGCGGCCGTCGGCCCAGGCGGCCTCGATCGGCGACTGCGTGAACTCCCCGGGATGCAGCGCCCAGACGGCCTGCTCCACCGTGTCGTTGACGTAGCTCCCCTTGTTAATCCAGCCCACGTCGCCGCCAGTCTTCATCAGGGACGGGTCGTCGTTATATTTGCCGGCCAGGTCCGCGAAATCGTCGCCATGCTTCAGGCGGTTGATGATTTCCTCGGCCTTCTGGGAAGCGCGCTGGGCAGACCCACTGCGCCCCACGTCGATTCGGATCAAGCGGAACTTCGCCGCCGCGACGTGGGTGAATTCGCTCTCGAGGTGCTCCCGGTAGTAGCGCCGCATGTCCGTTGGGGTTACGTGGATCTTGGGAAACTCGCGCCGCTGGAAATACAGCCGCACCAACTCCAGGTCGTGCTGCTGCCTGACCTGCTCGGCAAATGGGACGCCGGACTCCAGCGCCCTCTCTTCCGCAACCGCCTGGGACCCGCCGGCCAACGTAATCTGCTGCCGCCGCCAGAACGTCGCATAAAGATCGGCTTGAGTTTTGTCCTCCTGGCTTAGGAAGCTGTTAGCGGCGGCGACCTGAAGCTGGCTCAACTCCAGCTCCTGGGTCTTGTCCGCGATGGCTTTTGCCGCCACCAGACGGAACTGCTCGGGGTCTGATCGGGGCGCTTCGGCCACCAACTGATGCTCGATGCTGCCCAAGACCTTGTCGGCGTAAATGGGATTGCCGTCGACGGTCTCCATCACGAAGCCGTCGACCTGGTAGACGCCGGACGCGAGGTCGTCCGGACGGGTGGCCGGGACAGTCGTCGGCGCCGCCGGCATCGGCGCTGCTTGTGCTTGCGCCGGCCCCGGGATGGCCTGCCTCACGACCGGCGAAACGGGCAGGGGCGACGATGGGTTGGGGTTGGTGTACTCGCCCGGCAGCAACGGCGTGTGCAGCTCGCCGTAGACGAGGGTACCGCCCTCATCAACTGATCTGGAGAGCCCGTCCGGCGCGACCGGCGGCCCAGAGCGGAGAAACTGGCTGGGCAGCAGAGGTTGCGGCGGCGATTGAACCCCACAGCCCCCCGTCGCCAACACCAACAGCGTTACTGCCTGTATGCCTTTCAATTTCATAACCGATCTCCTGCCCGCGAATCTTATACCTGCTGGGGCTGCAATTCCGACATTAAGCGGCCGATCGCGCCGAGCTCCGCCACAATGACCAGCCGACCTGAGCCGTCACCCGTTGAGAATCTCGATTTTCTCCGCAGGATCCTGAATCGGCAGGAACAGGCGCGATGTTTGCTTGCGAGAAAGGCTCGTATGGGAGGTAGCGTTGACGCCTGTCATTGGAGGTTTTATGAATCGTATTGCATCGCTTTGTGCCGCCGCCAGCTTGGCCATCGGCGGACTCGTCTTCAGCGGCTGTCAAGGGAACAATCCCGATAACGCCAACAATAGCGCCCAGCCAGGCGGCTACGGGAGCGAGGGCAGTGGCACTTACACGCCCTCCAACACCGGCGGCGGCGCCGGCCGTACTGATATGGGCGCCGGTCAGAACAACACCGGCACCGGCCCGAACAACACTGGTACGGGCGCCGGTCAGTACAACGGCGGCACGGGCGCCGGTCAGAATAGCAGCGGCACCGACAGCAATATGCCTGGCCGCCAGCGCGACAACAGCAGCGGTGCTCCGGCGACCCAACCCAGCGAAGCGCCGGCGGCGCAGCCGTCCGATTCCGGCGGCAGTCGCTAAGCGCCTTTGCCGTCGCATGCGATTAGAATCTACCTCAAGGGATGACGCGGTTGCGTTATCTCTTGAGATAGGTTCTTTGCACAATGGTTGTCTTGCGGTTTCCTTCGCCCGGGGAGAAGCCAGGAGGCTGTTTACGGCGCCTTGAGGAGGCTTTCTGACATGAAGAGCTTCATCTGCTTCACGGTGGCCGCGTTGGCGCTGTTTCTCCCCTCGATCGCTCTGGCGGCCGAACAGGACGCCGGTCAGGGAGCTCCCGACCGTGCATCGCTGGAGAAAGAACTCGCGCAAAAGATGAGCAAGTCGCGGCTCAGCGGCTTCTACACGGTCGAGGGGCAGCAAGGGCCGCCGCAGCAGGACGAATACCGCCTCTCCAAGTTCCAGAAAAGCGAAGGGGACAAGTGGCTCATTCAGGCGCGGATCGAGTACGGCAAGAAGGTCATTAACGTGCCGCTGGAGCTGCCCGTCCTCTGGGCCGGCGACACCCCCGTCATCACCCTCACCGACTTCACCATCCCCGGCCTGGGCACCTATTCAGCCCGCGTCATGATCCACGGCGACCGCTACGCCGGCACCTGGGCCGCCGGCGAAAACCACCGCGGCTTCCTTTGGGGCCACATCGAAAAAGCCCCGGAAGAAACCGAAGCCAGCCATCACGAACCGCCGGCACAAAAGTAATCCTGTCGCGCCGACGGATATCCTTCTCTGCTATCCATCCATCCGAATTACCCCGCCCGTGGCTTGCCTGCCGGAGCTCGGCTGTTGAAACGATCGCGAAATCACGGCTGGGTCGAGCGGGTCTGCAGGACCTGTTCGGGCGTGGCGACCGCCAGGTCCGGGAACCGCTTGAAATCGGACGGGTTTAGCGTCAGCAGGTTCGTGACGGCGTCGACGTGCATCAAGGCGACGAGCTTCGTGTCATCACTCGTGGTCATCGTAAAGATCGGCGCGGGAAAAGTCGCCCGGGGGAGGGGGCAACGATGGCATGCCGGCCGACAAGTCCCTCAGCCACTGGTTGAACTCGGCCCGTGTGAGGTCGTGTGGCGAACGTTGTTGGGTAGCGTAACGTCCTTTATCCTATGGCAGCGCTCATCCCCCGCCCTTCAGATCGCCTCCCCCAATAACTGCCGGATTGCCCTTTCGAGGAGCCGAAAGTCCTGGTCCTGCTGCTTCTCCTGAGGGTCGTCGGACGGGAAATATTCGACGCCGGGATGGACGAAGCGGATGACGCCGTCGCGATCGACGAGAAATGAAACGCTAGTGGCCTCGCGGCGGCCGGTCGAGAGCCACGCCCGCTTCAATTCCGTCCAGTCAGGATCGAGGGCAATGGCGCCGTGGTAGCCGATCGCCTTCGCCGCGGCCAAGACCCGTTCATCGGCGGCATTCCCCGGCGGCTTGGGGTGGTATACCGCCACTACTTTCAAGCCCGCGGGGCCATACGTCTCACGAAGCTTTTCGATCGCCGGCAGCGTGCGGGCGCAGAACGGACACGTATCGGTCCACCAGCGGTAGAGGACGACCGACCGGCTCAAATCCGGCTCCCGGTTGGCCCGGGTGTTGAGCCACCGCTCGAACCGCAAAGCCGGCATCGGCTTGCCGATCAAGTCCTGCCCCCCGCGGGACGCCGCAAGCGTCTCGATCGCCGGGCGCGATGTGGATGGTCCATTGGGGCGCTGGGCGGCCGTCATCGCGCAAACCGCCGCGACGCCGACGATCATCGCAACCACGATCTGGAGACTGTCAGCTAACATGGTCCTCCGTTTCGCATTCAATTGTAGCCGACAAACAGTTCCGCCGCAGAAGCAATTCTGAGATCCCGTCACCGCAGGGGTGTGACGTTCGCTTGTGGCGAGGCCTCGGCCGTGCCACGATCCAGACCGCCACAAACGAGCGCCACACCCGCACCCGAGTTGTCAAGCTCTCTTGCGTCCTCCCTTGGCCTGCGGCGTAGCGGTGAGCGGGTCCTCGGGCCAGGAATGCTTCGGATAGCGGACGCGCAGGTCCTTGCGCACCTGGAAATAGGTCGTGGACCAGAAGCTCCGCAGATCGTCGGTAATCTGTACCGGGCGGAAGTTGGGGGCGAGCAGGTGGAGCACGACGGGCACGCGGCCGGCGGCGATGCTGGGCGTGTCGGTCCAACCGAAGATTTCCTGGAGTCGAACGGCCAGCGCTGGCCGCTCGCCCTTGGTATAGCTGAGACGAATGCGGCTGCCGCTCGGAACGACGATGTTCGCTGGGGCATGTTGATCGAATAGTCGATCGAGCGGGTATTCCAGTCGGCTCCGCAACGGTGAAACGAGGTCCGCTCGACGCAGCTCCTGGATACTGCGCTTGCCCCGGGTCGCGGATTCCAGCACGTCTCCCAGATCGTCAGGCGTCATCCCCGGCCACGGGTGCTCGGGCATGTGCTTTCGTAAGAGGGCCAGCCGGGCGATCCACTCGCGAGCCTCTTCGTTGGATTCGAAGATTGCGGCTGCCCGCGGCCGGGCCGCCTCCGCCAGCACGCGCGCCGCCTGCTCTGGATCGACCGGTGCGTCGCTATCTTCGCGCAAGAGCAAATCGCGATAGTAGATGGCGCCGCGGCCAACAACCCGGTCCCGCTCTTCGTCGTAGAGGACCGTCCGCTCGCGGCGGATCGCGCGCAGGAAGAGTTCTTCGAGCCATTGCGGCTCGATGCCGCTGGCGATGCGCACGAGTGCTTCCCGGGCGGTGCTCCGCTGATCGTGACGGGCGTCGAGGGCGAGATAGAACTCTGGTTGCCGCACGACGGACTCCGGCGCGAGGCGCACGCCCCCGCCGCCGACCATCACGCCGGCGGATGGGTCGCGCTCGCGCCGGCGGACGACGCGGTCCGGATAGGCGTACAGCGGGAGCTTGAGGAGCATTGCATCATTGGGTGCGCGCTTCGGCTCGCGGGACAGCCGCCGGCCGAGGCGAAGCAACTCGTCTCGTATCCGCGCCACCTGCCGCGCGACGATGGGATCGATGCCGTCGGACCGCAGGTACGCCGCGAACCTTGCCCGCTCGGCGCGTTCGAGCAGTTGGAGCCGGATGAGCAAATCACTGGCCCCCTGTGTCGCCGGCCCGCGCTGCCGCGGGTCGGCGGCCATGTCGTGGAGCACGATGTCCTTCTCGGAGAGAAGGGCCGCGATCGCCGCCCCTTCTTCCAGTAAGCCTTGCTCGGCCGCGGCGCGAAGCAGCCGCGCAAGCCGCGGGTGGACGGGCAGGCCGATGAGTTGCCGGCCTGTTGCCGTCAGCGTCCCGTTCTCCAGCGCGCCGAGCATTTCCAGCAGTCGCTCGGCGGCGAGCAGCGTTTCTTCGGGCGGCGCCTGATACCACCCGAACTGCCGCACGTCGCTCTTGCCCCAGGCGTGCAGGGCCAACACGGTGCCGCACAGATCGACGCGTTGGACTTCGGGGAGCTCGAAGTCCGCCATCGCCCGCTCCTCGCGTTGCGTCCAAAGTCGGATGCACCGCCCGGCCTGCGTCCGCCCGGCGCGGCCGGCCCGCTGCGTCGCCGACGCCTTGCTGATCCGCTTCAGCTCCAGGCGGTCAAGTCCGCGCCGCGGGTCATACCCGGCCACGCGCGCCAGCCCGCTGTCGATTACCGTGTCGACGCCTTCGATCGTGAGCGATGTCTCCGCGATGTTCGTCGCGAGGACGACCTTGCGACGGTCGGCGGGCCGCAGGGCCCGCGTCTGCTCCTCAGCAGGCAGGCTCCCGTGCAGCGGAAGCACCAGGAGGTCGTGCCGTTCAGCCGCGGGCCCCAGCCGGCGGCCGGTGCGACGTATCTCCTCGGCGCCGGGCAGGAACACGAGCACGTCGCCACCCTCCGGGCGGGTGGCGATTGCGTCCTCGATGGCATGGGCCGCCCGATCGGGCAGCGGCGTCCTGGCCGCGCCAGGCGGTTCACCGGCGTACGCGATCTCCACGGGAAAAGTCCGCCCCTCGACGCGCAGCACCGGACACCCGCCGAGGAATCGCGCGACCGGCTCCGCCTCCAGCGTTGCCGACATCACCACGAGGATCAGATCATCGCGGACGGTCTGCTGAATCTCCCGGAGCAGCGCCACGGCAACGTCCGTATGCAGGCTGCGCTCGTGAAACTCGTCGAGCACCACCGCCCCGACCCCTTCCAGAAACGGGTCGTCCATGAGCTGGCGCGTGAGAATGCCTTCGGTCAGTACGCGAAGACGTGTATGGGGACCGATCTTCTTGTCGAAGCGGACGTGATAGCCGACCTCTTTGCCGAGCGTCCAGCCGTTCTCTTGGGCGATCCGCTCGGCCGATGCCCTCGCGGCCACCCGCCGCGGCTGGAGCATCACCAACCTGGGATGGTCCGCCTTCAGGACGTTCCCGCGAATCAGGGCCGGCGGCACCCGCGTGGTTTTGCCCGCCCCCGGCTCCGCTACCACCACCAGCGCGCGTTTTTTCCCTGCCGCGGCGACGATCTCGGGCAGATACCGGTCGATCGGAAGTGGCGTCATCCGTGCCGAATCCGTACCCGAAATCTCCGCGCCGGCAAAGCGAATGCAGGTCAGTTGCCCCGCAACGACACGAGAAACTTATTTGGCACAGCCGTCCTCGGCTGTGTTCCGCCGATAGGCGGAAGGAGATTTCAGGCTGAGCCTGAACACAGCCGAGGGCGGCTGTGCCACATGAAGACCTGTCCCGCACGACAGGTGCGGTTGGCAAACGGGGCAGCGCCTACTACCATCGACGATGGGCCATGACTGTCTTTGTTTGTCACGTCTGCCGCACCTCGCTGTCGACGGAAGATGCGCAGGCGGGCCAACTGGTTCGGTGCCCGACCTGCCTCACGACGCTGCGGGCGCCGGCGGCCCAGATGGCGGCGGTCGGCGCCGCGATTGCCGCCGGGGGCCCCTCGCCGCCGCAGGGGCCGCTGGGACAATTCCCAGGCATGCGCGGGGGCGGGAGACGCTATGGCTTCAATTGCGGGTACTGCTCCAGCCGGCTGGAAGCCACCGAGGCCATGGGAGCGCAGGAGGGCCAGTGCCCGACCTGCGGCAACACCATCACCATCCCGATTCTGGACCGGTACGGCCGGCTGATCGACCCAAAAACGCGGCAGATCATCAAGCAGGACCCGCACCCGGTGCACGCCTATGCCGCCGCCGGCGAGCGCGCCCCGGCCATCATTCGCGCACCGGACGGAAAGCAACACATTCGCTGTCCGCGTTGCTCCGCCCTCAGCTCCATCAACGCCAACAACTGCAAGAGCTGCGGCATGCCGTTCACCATGGAAGGGACGACGCTCGAAGCCGCCGGCACCAGCAACGGGTTCTGCGTCGCATCGTTGGTGCTGGGGATCATCGGCCTTATCCCCTGCCTGGTCATCCCGTGGGTGCTGGCGATCGTCTTCGGCATCATCGGCCTCAACCAGGTGACCAAAAGCGGCGCCGGCGGCGGCAAGGGAATGGGCATCGCCGGCATTATCCTGGGGACACTGGGCGGCATCGCGTTCCTTTTCTGGATCGCACGCCTGTGATGCGATCAGCCCCGACTGTTCACCACGAAGGCGCGAAGGCACGAAGAAGGTCCGAAAGTCAGGCGCGATGCGTTTGCTCCCATTTTTCCTCCGCCTCGGGCCGGCGGATGTAGAGCGGCGCGAGCCGGTCCGGGTCGGTGAAGTGCCCCTCGGCGGCGAGGCGCCTCCCCTCCAGCGCGACCGCCGCCGCACGCGGACGCCACGACTCGGCGGGGGTCACGATGACCGAAGGATCGTCTGCCGGGATGAAACTCCGATGGTAAGGCACGCCTTCGCCCAGGAGATAGACCGGTCGCGGCGAGCGCGCGAGCATCGCCGCGAGACTGTCGAGGTGGGCCGGCTCCGACTCGACCCACCGATCGTCCTGGCGTTCAACGCGGGCGGTGAAGATCTGCTCGCGTTTGGCGTCGAGGACGATGATCAGGTGCCGCGATTGGGCCGGGGGGTTGTGGGCCAGGACGCGGACTGTCGGCACGGCCACGATCCTCGCCCCCGTGGCGAACGCGATCGTCTTGGCGAGCGTCACGCCGATCCGAAGGCCGGTGAACGACCCCGGGCCAACCGAGACGTAGAGGTCGCCAATGTCGCGCGGCCCCCAGCTCTGCTGGCGACAAAGACGATCAATCCGCGGCAGGATCTCGGCGGCGTGCTGAAGCCCATGAGGGAACTGCTCCTCGCCCAATACACGTCCGTCCTCCACTACCGCCACCGACCCGATCCGGCCAGAAGTTTCAATCGCCAGGGCACGAGCCATAAAGCGATGATAAAGCATGTCGTCCGATGTGACATACCCGCCCCCGGCTGGGTCACATGGTTAAGGCTTTGGCTCGATGAAACCGGCCAGGGCGTAGATCGATGCCGCATTCCAATTGATGGCGATTTCGTTGACGCGGTAGTTTTCCTGCGTGTCCTGCCAATCAGTGGCCTTTGGCCAACCTTCGCGTTCATTAGCGTTCATTCGCGGACAGATCGCATTCGCAGTGGCTAGCGGGAGGAATTGGTCCGCGAATGAACGCGAATAAACGCGAATGAAAACCGCGGCGGACAAACGTGAACTGGAGTGAACAGTTTTTGAATGTGCGTCACCCCGACTTTGCCCAAACCGCCGCGTCCGCCGAGCGGAGGGATGGGACGAAAAAACACAGCCCTCTACCTTATAGAGCGAAAAGGAACATTTTTGCGTTCGTTGCCTTGATAATCAAAGACTTACAACTGTTGCGCAGGTTTTCAGGTCCAAGGCCCGCGACGCCCCCTTCGCATTCATTGGGTTGAATTGGCGGAGAAATCGCATTGCCTGGCGAAGGAGCCATTTTCTTTGTGCCGCCGCGACATCCTCTGGTAGGATTGTGTCAACCGTGGGTGGCGCGTTTGCGCGTTCGGTACCGTTAACTCGTCGTCTGTGCAAATCGAACCAACGCCCCAAGGGAGGAGAGCATGAGTGCGTCGTCACGCAGCCGCCGCCGTCGGACCATCTACATCGAGGGTCTGGAACCGCGGGTGCTGCTGAGCACCTATACCGTCACGAGCCTCGCCGACGACGGCTCCGCCGGCACCCTGCGCTGGGCCGTGCAGCAGGCCAACGCGAACCCGGGGCCGGACACGATCAACTTCGCCGCGGGGTTGAGCGGCAAAATCACCCTGACATCGGGTCAGCTTGAAATCAGCAATACGACGGGGCAGACGACGATTGCCGGGCCGGGCTCCGGCTTGGGCGTATCAAGCCAGTCGTCTCGCGACTTTACCGTCGATGCTGGCGCGGCGGTTTCCATTTCGGGGCTGGCGCTGACCGGCGTCGACTCCGGACCGATCGGCGGCGGGGTGCTCCTTAATAGCGGCACTGTGATGTTCTCGGCCTGTAGCCTTTCGGGTCGAGCCTCCAACGATGGCGGAGTCATCTACAACAACGGCGGCAAATTGACGCTGACCGAATGCTACTTCACCCAAGCCACCTTTCCCAGCGGCCAAGGGGGCGCCATCTACAATGCGCGCGGAGCTGTCTACGTCGAGTACACGGAGTTTGACACCTTCGTGGCTTACAGCGGCGGTGCCATCACCAATTATGGTAACCTCTCGTTCGCCAATAATACGGTGCACGATACGTTCGGATCGGCTGGCGCGATCGAGAACTTCGGCATAATGACAGTGGCAAACAGCACCTTCTGGAATAACGGCGTCGCGATCCACAGTTCGGGAACTCTGACCATAGGCGACAGCACGGTTTTTCAGTCTGGCGGCGTGTCCGTCGACAACGGCAGTGGCGACACGACGATTTACAATTCGATCATCGATTCGATCTCAAGCGGACTCGACCAGCACCTTGCGCCTGGGCAAACTCCCAGTTCGCATAATCTGATCGTCGGCTCGCAATCCGGCGGCCTGCTAAACGGTGTCAACGGCAACCTCGTGAACGTCGACCCCATGTTGACCCGTCTTACGACCTATGGCGGTCCGACCGCGACCTTTGTGCCCTTGCCGGGTAGCCCGGCCATCGACGCCGGCAGCAACGCGCTTGCCGTGGACCTGACAAGCGATCCGCCAATCCCTCTACGCACCGACCAGACCGGCTATCCGCGGATTTACAATGGCACCGTCGACATCGGCGCGGTGGAGGTACAGCCGAAGCTGGTCAATACCACGGTCGCCGGAGCCGGTGGACCGGGGCAGTTCACCTTTGACGATGCCTTCCAACTGTATGCGCGGGCGCTGCCGGGCGGCACCGTGAGGTTCGACCCAACCGTTTTTGCTCCGGGCGTACTCCACACCGTTCAAATGGGGGGGCTCGGCGACGATAAAGTGGACCAGCCAGTAACGGTCGCTGTCCAGGGCCTCGGGGCGGACACTATCGCCTTGAACGTGCCGCCGACGCTCTTCGGCGCGGCGACCACGGCTACCCTCTCGTTAAGCGGAGTCGCCATCACGGGACGATCGTCCGGGTCCGCGATGCTCAATTACGGTACGCTCGAGCTCACTAACTGTGCGGTGTATGGGAACACGGGCGGCTCGTTTCCAGCCATTCTCAATGAGCAGGGTGGCACGCTCAAACTTACCGATACCAGCTTTTTTGACAATTCCGCATTGCAGGGGGGCAAAGGCAGCGCATTGGATAACCAGGGAACCGCGAGCATCATGGGATGCACGTTCGCAAATAACGCTGCAGATGCCGCCGGCGCGATCTACAACGAAATCGGCGGATCTGTATTGCTTCAGTCGGAATTGGAGAACGGCACCGTCGGCGTTAAGCAATAACAGCGCCCGAACGGAGGTTCTCCGATGCCCGCCGAACGACGGCATTTTACCGGCGCCCAGAA
>Ga0073928_10001432_pt1 | contig 45812 bp, 39 predicted proteins | sample PaiPotPPA55metaG_FD_76969 | JGI IMG/M metagenome (GOLD analysis project Ga0073928, IMG submission 76969) | Iron sulfur acid spring bacterial and archeal communities from Banff, Canada, to study Microbial Dark Matter (Phase II) - Paint Pots PPA... ...
AGCAATCTCTGGGCCTACTCCACGCCGTCGGAAATGCAATACCGCTGCAAAGACCTCGCCGAACGCGCCATCGGATACGGGATCCCCGGCGTGATCGTCGACGGCACCGACGCCTGGCAGGTCTACGATGCCGCCCGCGACGCCGTCGAGCGCGCCCATGCAGGCGAAGGCCCGACGCTCATCGAAGCCAAAATGATGCGCATGAAAGGCCACGCCATTCACGACGCCGCCGCGTATGTGCCCAAGCCTATGTTCGACTTCTGGAAGAAGCGCGATCCAATCGCCCGCTTCGAGAATTACTTGGTCCGCGAGAAAAAATGGTTGTCAGGCAAAGAAAACGCTGAATTGATCGCGGATGTAGAGCGGGTTATAGAAGAAGAACGCGAGATCGCAGTGAACTCCCCAATGCCGACGCCGGAATCAGCTGAGGGTGGCGTATTCTGCGAAGACGGCTGCCACGAGATAAAACCGAAGTATGGGATACCGAAAGTGAAGAAGGGAACGGGCCGCTTTAAACAAACGGAAGCAGCCGTTCATCTCAGATAAAATGAAGGTTTAGGTGATGCTTCATGGCTACCGGTGCCCAAGCCGCCAACGAAACCTATCGTATGATCCGCCAGGCGATCATCGACAGGGACATTGTGGTGGCGACATATCACGGTCATGTTCGCGAAATGTGTCCGCACGTACTTGGGATGAAAAACGGTCGAGCTCAAGCTTTGTTCTACCAGTTTGCGGGCGGGAGCACCGTCGGGCTGGAACCGGACGGTTCCCCCAGCAATTGGCGGTGCGTTATCATAGACGAACTATCTGAGGTGTCTATCAGAAAATTGCTGGGTGAATGGCACACAGCTTCAAACTATTCCAAGCCGCAAACGTGTGTTGATCGCGCAACGGTCGATGTTGAGACTTCAGTCTAGCTAGCGACGGAGCACTGAGTAGATATGCAAGCCGAAATGGTACAGAACCAGCAGGTAGCCGGGGAATGGCAAGCGGAAGTCATAAACCATGAAGGGGACGGTGAGGTTTACGTAACAATTTTTTCTGGTCCAGACGCGGAAGTGCGCGCGAAGGAATATTGTTTTCGAGCGATCGCTGGAACTAATTTTCCGTCGACGGGTGGCCAGGATTTTTTTGCGAATTCATCAATCCAAGACCTGGCCAGAATTCAGGGCGTCGGTCCGCTCAAAGATCCTAGAGTGCTGTGGGGTGGAATTCCGGAAAACGAGGACGTCGAGAAGTTTGTGCGGGAAATCTACGAAGCCAGAAGATAACAAGGAAGTGATACGACACCCTCTAGCGAGTTCGTTTTGCTCGACACTGATGTTTTCTCGTATTTGATGAAACCCAATACAGAATGGGAAAGGCTGTATTCTCGTCCTGTTGTCGATAAGGTTCTCGCTATTTCCTTCGTGACTGTGGGAGAACTTTTGTTCGGCGCCATCAAGAGAAAATGGGGGCCTGCAAGATTTGCGGATTTGCGATTCAGGATTCGCAATACTGTGGTTCTGCCGTATGATCTCGCCCTCAGCGAAACCTATGCTAGCCTCAAGGCCCTCCTTTACGCATCCGGTCGTCCCGTCACTGACAATGACTTGTGGATTGCTGCCTCTGCCGTTCGTCATTCTCTACCGTTAATTTCAAACAATCGGTCTCACTTCGAGCGGATCCCCGAATTGATTTTAATCACTGAACATCATTCATGAAGTAACTCGCCGTTACGGCGTCAGAGAATCTAATCTATGCAACTCACCTATCTCGAAGCCATCCGCCAGGGAATCTGGGAAGAAATGGACCGCGACCCCTCCGTCTTCTGCCTCGGCGAAGACATCGGCATTTACGGCGGGGCTTTCAAAGTCACGGACGGTTTTATCGACCGCTTCGGCCCCGAGCGCGTCATCGACACGCCCATCGCTGAGTCCGCCATCGTGGGCGCAGCCTTCGGAGCGTCTCTCACCGGTATGCGTCCCGTCGCCGAATTCCAGTTCATGGACTTCATCGGCTGCGCCTTCAACCAGATCAGCAACATGGTCGCGAAGACGCACTACCTCTGGGGCGCGCCTGCGCCGCTCGTGCTGCGCGGACCCAGCGGTGGATACGTCCACGGCGGCCCCTTTCACTCGCAGAATCCCGAGATGTGGTTCGTCCACAATCCCGGACTCAAAGTTATCTGCCCGGCCACGCCCTACGATGCCAAGGGCTTGATCAAAGCCGCCATACGCGACAACAATCCCTGCATTTTCTTCGAGCACAAATATCTTTATCGCCGCATCAAGGGCGAAGTCCCCGCTGAAGATTACGTCGTCCCAATCGGCAAAGCGAACGTCGTCCGCGAAGGTCGCGACCTCAGCATTATCACTTATGCGGCGATGGTGCACTCCGCGCTCGAAGCAGCCGAGATCTTAAGCAAAGAAAATATCGAAACCGAAATCCTCGACCTGCGCACTGTCTCGCCCCTCGATCGCGAAGCCATCGCACAAACGGTGAAGAAGACAAATAAGGTAATTATCCTGCACGAGCACTCCCGCACCGGAGGCCTCGCCGGCGAAATCGCCGCCATCATTAATGAGGAGGTGTTCGACGATCTCGACGGCCCCATTGTCCGCATCACAGGCCTGGATTCCGCCATTCCGTTCTCCCCGCCACAAGAAGAGCATTACCTGCCGAAAGTGGAGGATGTGGTCCGCGAAGCCCGCCGACTGAAATCGTATTAAATAATTGCGAGAAAAGGGAACGTGCGGGAAGGAAGGTCATGTGGGAACCCATCTAGCATCCCACCCCGCCAATCTGCCACAATATCCCATCCGGAGGACTCATGGGAAAATTCGCACTCGGTGTAGTCGTCACACTCCTGGTACTCATCCTCGGTGGCCTCGGCTTCGCCATGCTCGGATTCTTCCCTACCGCTGCCAACGTCGCGCCTCCGCGTCTGGAGCGCCGCCTAGCAATGGGAGCGGTCGACGCCTCCATGGAGCGCCACGCTCCGCGCATCAACAACCCGCTCACGCCCACCGATCCCAATCTTGAAGACGGTATGAAGCTCTACACGATGAACTGCGCCCTCTGCCACGGAGGCCTCGACCGCAAACCCTCACCACTGGCCAATTCTCTTTATCCGCCGCCACCGAATCTAATCTCCGACCCGCCCGACGATCCTGAGTGGCACCTCTTCTACACCATCCGCACTGGCGTCCGTTACACCGGCATGCCCGCCTGGGATAAGGCTCTCAGTGAACAAGATATGTGGAAGATCACCACGCTGCTTTCCCACCTCGATAAACTTCCACCCGGTGCGCAAGAATACTGGAAGACCAACTTCAACGTTGAGCCCGGTGTCGAGAAAAAAGAAGAAATGAAGGATCGGGATCACCACTAAATTCTCCAGAGCAAATGGGAAGGGCACGACTTCAGTGGTTGCGAAAAGATTCCGCCTTTGTGTTTGTTTTGAAAGGGCGCGGCAATTTGAATGACGGCTTTAGTCGCTGGGGAAAGTCAAGGTCGATATGATCGTCAGGCTTGGTTATTCGGCTAGCCACGTCATACGCATCAACTCTGCCAAACGCTATAATATTCGGTTGCGTCCAGCCCTCTATTTTGAATGTGGGCGGAGTGGAAGGAAATCATGCCAACCGACATCATCATGCCCCAGATGGGTGAATCCATCGTTGAGGGCACTATCACCAAGTGGCTGAAAAAGCCCGGCGACAAAGTTCAGCGTGATGAACCCCTGTTCGAAATCTCGACCGACAAGGTCGACGCTGAGATTCCCGCGCCTGCGTCCGGCGTCTTGCAAGAAATTAAAGTCACCGAAGGCACAACCGTCGGCGTGAACACGATTGTCGGAACCATCGCCGTTGACGGCGAAGCCGCTGCCGCTGCCGCTCCCGCCAAGCGCTCCGGACCCGCCCCCGAGAAGCCTGCCACCGCCAAAGCCGAAGCCAAAACTCAAGAGAGGTCCGAAGAAAAGAAAGCCACCTCTGTCTCGCCGCCAACAGCCTCACCTGCGCCCGCAACGCACGCAGAAGAGGGGGAAGAAGAAACTCGCTCCTCGCCATTGGTTCGCAAAATCGCACGCGAGCACGGCGTCAATCTCTCCCAAGTTTCCGGCAGCGGACTCGGTGGCCGCATCACCAAACAAGATATCCTGTCCTTCATTGAGGGCCAATCATCGGCTCCTGCTGCTCCTGCCCCGGCGAGCAGCGCGCCACCTGCTACCACGCCGGCCGCGACCACATCGCGTCCAAGCCCGCCGCCTGCTCCCGCGCCCTACCCCGGCGACGTCGTCCCCATGACGAACATGCGCAGGCTCATTGCCAAGCACATGATCGAGTCGCGCCGCACCAGCGCGCACGTCCACTGCATGTACGAAGTGGATTTCACCCGCATCGTCAATCTGCGCAACAAGCACAAAGCGGGATTCGAGCAGCGCCACGGCGCTCGACTTACTTTCATGCCCTTCTTCGTCCGCGCCGCCGTCATCGCACTTCAGCAGTGGCCCATCATTAACGCTTCCATTGAAGGCGACAATATTCGTTATCATCGCCAGATCAACATGGGCATTGCGGTCGCCCTCGACTGGGGCCTGATCGTTCCCGTGCTGAAGAATGCCGGAGACCTGAACTTCCTCGGCCTGCAGCGCGGCATTTCCGATCTCGGAGAGCGCGCCCGCACCAAAAAGCTCAAGCCCGACGACGTCGAAGGTTCCACCTTCACCATCACCAACCCCGGTCAGTTCGGCGCTGTCTTCGGCCTTCCCATCATCAACCAGCCGAACTCCGCAATCATGGGCGTCGGCGGAATCACCAAGCAGCCCATGGTGATCACCGACAAAGATGGCAACGATTCCATCGCCATTCGTTCTGTCGTGCATCTCACGCTCGGCTACGATCACCGCCTCATCGACGGCGCGGTTGCAGACCAATTCATGGCCCAGGTAAAAAAGAATCTCGAAACCTGGAGCGAAGAAGTCGGATAAAGAATTCGTAGTGACCTCGTGTTCCTCTATGCCCCGCTGTAGTAATACCTTTTTCGCTGGCCAAAATCCGGAGAATGTCGGCTAGCTCAAGGCTGAGAATTGACGCCTATTGTCTGAGAATTTCCGCTCGCCCAGGCAGAAGCGTTCAAGCACTCCACGGTTCCGTCGATAATTTTAGAAATTCCGTCTCGGAAGCCGACGGGATCGACAATCTCCCGCGCGGCCACGGCATCCACTGTGGCCAGCGCGCTTTCCAAAAATGATATTGCCGCACTTTTCTTCTCAGCCCCGGATTTACAAGCGAAAAGCCCTTCAATTCCATTCACCAATGCAGGGATAAACGCGATCCCCCTCAAAAGCTGACTTAGAAAGTTCATAGTCTCCTCCTTAACAGATATAAAACGCAATGCTCCGCCTTCCCGTTCAAACCGGAACGGAAGACGGTGTACCAAATTTGTGTTGGCTTCCAGGGCGCGCGACCTATTTTGCCGGCGAACCCTTCCTGCCCGCATTCTCTTGCGCCACGATCAATACTTTGATCTCGGCCAGTTCATCTCGCAGTCCTCTCAATTCCACTTCCGTGCGTATGCGAGCTTCTGTATTGGTTGTCCCAATCTGCTCCAGAGTCACCACCCTCGCCTTGGTCGTCTCGATTTCACTTTCCTGTCTCGCAGTGTTACGCGCATCTTGAATGACATAGCCGGCTACGGAAAGCGCAACCGCTCCCAAAGCGATCAGGGTTCGACTGTCGAATTTCACCAATCGCTTCTCCTGAACCGTATCCAGCCTGCTGCTCCGGGATTCCTCCAAAGACTCCGCCAGATTCTGCACTTCTTCTAACTTGCCCAGAACTTCAAGTTGGAAGTCTTTTGCCGTATAGGGCACCACGGGCGCCGCCTTGTCCGTGCCCGCACGTCGCGGCCTGGTTCCCACGAAATCTTCGCTCATAACGGATAGTCCACATGCAGCGCCGCTGCATACCGTGAATATCGCGGCGCCGCCGAGCTGTCATACAACCGCAAGAAATAATTCTGCGTGCGCGCGAACCGCGGCAAACTGAACGTCTGCGTGGTAAAACGTCCCAGCAAGTTTCTGTCGTTCGCTATTCCCCAACCAAAATCCTTAGCCCTGACTTCGATTCCGAATCCGGCGCTGGGCGCTGTTCCCGCATCCACCAGCACGGTCGTCGAAGTCACCTGCGTAATCTGGGCGTCCGTCAAGTTTGCTAAATAGTATGTTCCCACCTGGGATGTCGAGAGCCGAACCGGCAGAGCCTGCAACGGCACCGTCGTCGCACTCGACGCATCCTGCAGCGCCAATGGCACCGCCAGATCATTGGCAAACTCAATCGTATACATCCCGCGATCGTCAGCGAGATCGACAACATCAACGCCGACACTGCGCACAATCGCGGTAAAAACCGCATTTCGCGTAGCTACGTTTACCGTCAGTGCATCTCCCGGAAAAATGTCGGCCGCTCCGCCCGGCAGAAAATCACTCCAAATCTCATATGTGCCCATCCATGCCAACCCGCCCGCGTCATCCAGAATGGCCAGCGCCGTGTTTTCACAATCTGCCTGCGTTCGAGCCTCGGGATTCTTCATCGTCCGCACCATCCCTCGCACTCCGTTATCCGCTCCATTCTGCAGAGCTGCGACGCTCGCGCTGTTCACCACTTCCGCCACTGCGCGCGCAGTCCCGCGGTAACTGGCAACGATAAGCGTATTCAATGCCGGCACGTACTGCGGATAAAAATCCAGCGACGTAGAACTCGCGATCGAACACTCCCCACCCGCCGATAGGGGAGCGACCAGTTCGGTTACGTAACTTGCACCCGGCAGGGCCGTCCGCACTTCGGCTAAAGAAATATGAGCTACATAGGTGTACGCGATGCTGCATTGCATGCTGGTCGCGTTCACCAGCGCATACTCACAGAACCCGGCGGCATTCTCAATTATGTCGTCGAACAACACCGTCGCCGGTGCGACCATCGTTGCCGGAACCGCCGGATTGATGTCCTGCACCTCCAGCACAAATCTCACATCCGCCGCAACCGCTGCGCCTCCCCATCCGCTGCCCGCAGGGTGCAGTGACGAGTGATACGTCCCGCTTCCGCGATACACCTCCGCGGAATAAAGATAAGTCGTCAACACGTACAAGTGTCCGGCTGTCGTGGCCATCACCGGCCCCGTCGCAGTTCCATTGATGAGAGCCCGGATCGTCGATGCTGCCCCAGAGGGCGCGATTTGAAACCCGGCAAGGCATCCCGCCACAGAAAGCGCTCCCGCATACAACCCGCCCAGTACTCCGGTGGAAGGCCCCGTGAAGCTTACATTCCCATGCTGCAACTGCAGCGCCCCGCCCAGTTCAATCTTCTCGATGAACTGAACCGTTGTTTGCCCATCTTGTCCGGTACCCCCATTCACTTGTAACATTTGTGAAAACACCGAAACCGCGGATGCGGGATCGTTCACCACCCACGTAGCCGGATCGAGCGTCGACCCCAGGTACTGCTCATCAATCAAAGCAGGCTTGCTCTGCGGAAACGGTTTTTGCGACAAGTAAAAACGCAAACTGAGCCCATCTCCCGCAAAATAGTCTCGGACGTAAGCTTGAGGCTCCTCCAGTCCGATGACCGTAATGTCATTCACCAGTAACTTCGGGCAAGCCAGCTTTAGATTCGCCGGACAAAAGTTCGCATCGCTCTCGTTGATCACATAGCTAGCTGCTCCGACCGGCGCCAGCAACAGCGTCCCATTCATTGCCCGGTAGCTTGCCCTCGCCGCCAACGCAATCTCTGCCGCATGATAGGAAAACTTCTTCTGCGGATTGACTTGATATGCCGCCAGTGTATCCACATCCTGTACCGCGCTGGTGTCGAACCATCCCGGCAGTAAATCCTGCGCCAGTTGCCGCAACGCCGCCCCCGCAGTCCGCTCCACAAACGGCGCTCGATTAGGCAGCGCCTTCTGATCCAGCAGCACCTCATCGCTCTCGGCAATAAGCTCATAGCGGTAAACTGCCCCTTGCTCGCCCCAACCCAGATATTCGAACTGCGCCGCTTGAATCAGATATCCGGTGAAGATGAGGCTCCCGCTAGTCTTCGCCAGAATCACGCGCCCCCCCGCAATCGGCACCACGAATCCGGACGAACCTCCCATCAGGCTGCATCGCAACTGAGCGGGCTGGTTGATCTTTCTCTCGACTCGCGGCGCAAACGCCCCATCCAGAGCGGCTGTATAGTCCACCGCTCCCTGCCCCTGCAAATTGTCAATCGTAAGTTTCATAGAAGTTTTCGAAAATATTGTGTGCTGTGAACAGGCGTCTCAGTGCCGCGCTGTCCAGCCATTTGTAAATATGATTCGGAAAGGCTCGTCTTCTTGGAGACTCCAGAGTTGCCGACACGCCTCTGTGTGACCCGTGTCCTCCGTGGTAAGAGATCCTCCCGAGGTCCGAGTTCCGAAGTCTGACACCAGTAACCACTTTCAATACGCCGCCGCCAGACCCGCTGGAAAATAGCTTCGAAAGCAAAGCACGCTCTCCCCATCATTCGTATCGATATACGGTAACGCCAGAAAAGAAGCCCGCAGCGAGATCGCCGACAATGGCTGCACGATCGCGCTGAATTCCTCGCGCATAAACTTTCCCCCTGAATTCGTCAGTCCTTTTTGTGCGCCGCTTGCTCCGCTTCCTTTCGAAGCTCCCTGGACCAATCCCGTCCCCACGCTGGAACTCCAGCTGACTCCACTCGATCCCGCCCCCGGATTCGGACTCAGCCGGGGATAATAAAAACAAACTCTTCCTCCCGACTCCGCTTCCGCCACGAACAGCGCTGACCATTCTTGAAAGAACGATCCGCCCTCGCGATCGACAAACGCCACGATCACCTGTGCCGACGACCCCGTCGCAGGCACTCCCCCCAAAAGCGGCTGCGCCAGCACTACCGACGTAGCGGTGATCTCCGCGACTCGCCCAACATTGAACGTCACTCGCCGCACATAGTTTGGATCTTGCCGCACCGCCGCCGCACTGCTCACGTACGCCGCCGCTATGCCTGATCCCACGTATCCAATCTGTTGCTGATAATCGAGATCGACGGCAATCAACTCTGCCACGCTGAACGCGCTCGTCACACCCGCGCCAAAAACCAATTGACTCGCAGTCGATCCCGGAAGCACCGCCACTCCCGGCGCTGGTGTTCCTCCTGAAGGCGCTGGCGAAGTCGTTCCTGACGCTGGCGCCAGCACGTTCATGTGCTCCGACCCTCCCGCGAGCGCCATCTGCAGCTTGCCCCACTCGCGAAAATTAAATTCAACTCGCGCTTCTTGTGGCCCGCGAAACTGCCCGGTCGGCAGCATCCGCGCTCCAGATCGCACCACATCCATCGGCGTTTCATACGACCGTGTGAAGTTCTCAATCCATCCCAAATCCAACCACGGAGCCGGCGGCAAGCCCAGCGGAAACGCTCCGCTCAGGCCAGGATCAAAAATCGTCGGCGTTTCCGTCGTCCGGTTCACCGGCGCAAAGTAAGCCCGCATCTGCCGCGTCACCGGAACCATCGCCGCGCGTAACGGAGAAGTGCTCATGCCAAAATCACCTCCGAGAAGAAATAAATCGTGAGCCTCGCCTTCCGCTCGACGCGCGCATCTTGAAGATTTTCAGCCGCATCGGTCACGCCGCTGCGGATGCGTTCTGGAAACGACACCTGCCCCCAAAACATTCCGCCGCCTTTGCCTTCTGTAAACGACGGTTGCCCCCAAAAGACGCTCGTGCCTAAATCCGCGCTGGGGGCCTGCGTATAATCCCGCTTCTCCGTATTCGGAGGCTGACAAATACTAAGCAGCTCGTCATCCAGCTGCGCAAGCAATCTCCCTCGGTCCACCATGCTCTGAACCGAACCCAGGGTGTAGTAGGAAACAACCACGTTCAGGCTCATCACTGGCCCGTTGCCCGCGTGTCCTTCCACCACATCCGCCGCTCCCCATTCGATGTAAAACGTATTGGGCTGCGGTTCCGCCGAAGAGGGTGGCAGATTCTCCACCACAACTATCGCCGGAACCGTCGCCCCATTCAGAGTCACCGTCCGCGCCGGATTCAGCGCGGCCAACCTCTGCTGCAACGCAAGAAAAAAACTGTCCTTCGCAAATTGCATATGAACCAGCTTTCAGCTGTCAGCCTTCAGCTCAACCAAACAAATAGAACTGTTAAGAGCGACGCAGTTCCCAAACTCACCGCGCATTCGATCAGAAATTCAAAGTCGCGAATCGCCGAGAGATCCAGCTTCGAAGCGGCGCAAGATTACAGCCCACGGCGCAAGCCGTGGGACCAACGAAGCAAGACAGATCAAGCCCCGAAGGAGCGAAAGAAAAACATGTACCCACCAACGTGAATGATTCCTCCGACGGCCCGGAAGCCAGAAGCCGAAAGCCGGTCGCCGACCGCTCCCCTCACTCCACCGCCGTCACCACATAAAAGTAAGCGGTCCCCGCAAAGTTCTCCGGCACCACCTTCTCGATGTGAAACAAATCGCCCGAATAACTGAGTCCAAGTGCCGCGTTAAACAAATCGTCCGCCGTTCCCATGCCGAGCCCCGGCAGTTGATCCGCAATCGCCGAAGCGGGTAGCGTGAACTCGATCCGCCGTCGCGGTCCAGTATTCCCCGTCTCTAACGCCCGGCTCACCACCGGCGAGATCAAAACTTCCTGCACTCCCGGATCCACCAATCCCAATTGCCCCGCGGCATCGCTGGCTGTCGCGCCCCCGGGCAATAACAGGCTCACCGTATCTCCTCCCAACGCCCTCAACAACGCATCTGCCGCTCGCACCAACGCCGACCCGCAAATTCCCCCGCCCATAATTTCCCCCTTGTGTGTGGCGCGGGCACTCTTGCCCGCGAGAACCACTCCCGACTTCTTTTGCTAAGAACCCTTCCGCGACACGTACGGCTCCAATAAACTGCGGACCGTGTCATCCAGCAGCGTGTCGCCAAAATAGTCCAGCCTCATGCGGTCCAGCTTCCCCGACTTCACGTTCAACCCTGGAGTCACCTGTGCATTCTTCACCACCTGCGCGCACGCCACCTTCACACCCGCAGGAATCGTTGCCAGCCCCGCGTTGTACACTACGTCCACTTCATTGAAGAACAATCCCATCGCGTTCACTGGAAACGTCAACTCTCCGCTGGCCGCCCAAATGTCAATCGTCGTCGGATCAATCGTGGCCCACGATCCCGGCAAAGCGAACACCAGCGCAAACTCCAAACTCATTTCCGGATATGGCCATTCGCCTCGCCGTGGAATCCCGTATCTCCCCTGCAAGGTCACAATGGGCGTCGTAGCCGGCGCAACCGCCACCAGCGGCAGATAGCTGACCCGCACCGTATTCAGGTCCGGCGGCATCTTCAACCGCTCTTCATATTGGTTCACTCCCAGCGTGGCCCGCCGGCAGTGTGCGTCAATAATCGCCGATGCCGCTGTCACCCACGATGGGTCCGTCGCCGCATCCAGCCCGTAAGTCAAATATTCCGTCGTATCCAGATAGTTCATAAGAGTTCTCAGTTCTCAGTTCTCGGTCCTCAGTTCTCAGTCCAGCCTCCCATCCGCGTCTCTCTTACCGAGGTCCACAACTGAGAACTGACAACTGAGAACTGAGAACTGATTTCTTACCTCTGCACCTTTACCTCGTAATGCGCGAAGTTCGCCCCCTTCACAACCGGAGCCCCAAACTTCACCACGACTTGTTGTTGTGTTAACGCGCTGGGCAGCCCGAGCTTGAACACTCGCGGATTCGGATCGGTCAGCCAGTGATACTCGATCAGATCCTCGGTGAGGATGTACGCCGGCAGCACCGCGGTTCCCGACCCCGGCGTTCCCGTATATCCCACCGCCCACTCCGGTATCAGCGGAAGTTCTCCCGCCTGCGTGCTCAACGCCTTCACTTTGAAACCAGCGGTGATTTCCACGGTGCTCAATACCACGTTGAACTCCGTCTTCATCTCCCGGTCGATCAAGTCCAACAGCACCGGATTGGCATAAATCGCCGTCGGCCGCACCTGGTATGAAGAATTCGACACCATGGATGCGATCGTGCTCTTCAGCCCGTCCACGATGCTCGCTGTCGTCGCGATCGTGGTCGTGTTCCCGCCCGCCTCAATCTGACCGATCACTCCGAAATACTGCGTCGTGGTCGGTGCACTCAGCGATGTGTCCGTGCCATTCCACAGCGCCACATCGTGAGTGCGTATCAGTCCATCCACCGCGTCCGCCAGGTCTTTCGCCTGCAAGTACGCGAACTGGCTCTGCTGCGCCGTCACCTCCAGATCGAACAGGTTGTAGTTGATTTGCGACACCAGCGCCTTCAGCGGCACCGCCAGCTCAACCCGCGTAGGAACTTGCAGCGTCGGAGCGATATTTCGCGGATCCATAAAACCCTGCGCCGCAGTCGGAGACGCAATTGCCGTCTCCTCAAAAAACCGTGACGGATGCCCGGTCGCCGGCACCTGTTTGATCCGTTGTCCAAACGCTCCCCGCCGCCGCACGATGTCGAAAATCTCGGTCTGATACCGGTCAACCTCAATCGCCCCCGGCCCCAGAAAATCCGCCGCCGCCATCAAATCCACAAATCGTCCTGCCATGTTTTCTCCTCCATTAGTTTTTGTGCTCGAAATCAAAATCTGCCGTCAAAACTTTCTGTCATCCCAAACTGTCGTTGTCCAAAACGGGCTGTCATCCTGAGCGGAGGAGTTGCTTCACGAAGTGAAACAACTCCGCAGTCGAAGGATCCCTTCCTGCGTTATGCAACTGCGGCCTCAAAAGAAACTCCGAAGACGTACGGGAATGACTCTCCTTTTGCTCAAAGCAAAAGGCACGACGAATGTCGTGCCTTTGTTAGAGCGAAGAGCCAAGAGCCAACAGCCAGAAGCCCCTACTCGATCATCCCCGCCCGCGCCAACTCCGCCTTCACCGCAATCCGCTGCTCCACGCTCAAACTCTGCAGCGTCTTGTCCAACACTCCCTTTTCAATCTTCTCTCCGCCAGTGTCCGAACCGCCCTTCGCCAGAATCGCCGAAACCATGGGCGGAAGCGTCTTCCGCACCATTCGCGCCGCCTGCGCTTTCAGATCGGTATTGGATTTCTCCAACTCCGCCACCCGATCCTGAAGTTGTCGCGTCGCCTCGTGATTTGCCGGCTCATACGACCCGTGCTCGTCCACCGCCGCAACAATCCTATCCACCTTCGCATTCAGCGCATCCTGCTGCGAGTCCAACCGCCCCAAAACGCGATCCAACGATTCAGCCGCACTCGCCAGCCGTTCCGCCGTCGCCATCAACTGCTGCACTATCTCGTCACTCATGCCCTTCCTCCTTTAAGTAGTCAACCTCTGTGGTCCCCTGTAGTCCTCTGTGGCTAAAGACTTTCCGACGCCCCGCGCCCCTACCCGCTCAACTCAATCCAAGTCTCCTGATACGCCGCCTTGTCCTTCCGCAAAATAGCCGCCCCCGTAAAAGTCACCTTCATCAGCGTCCACACTTTCATTCGCGAATCCGCCACCAACACATCCGTGACTTCGAACGACATCCCCAACTCCCCCGCAGCGGCGAGACCTGCGTCGGCCCGCAACGCAGACGTAGAATCTCCGCTGACACGTCCTCGCATGGTCATCGCCAAATTGCGAATGCGTTCCACCGCGGACGAAAGCGAAGATATCAAGCCAACTCCTTCAGCCCTCACGGCACCTTGCATCGCCAATGCGTTGGAAGTTCTGGCCTCTTCTCTCGTACTCTGCCGACGCCCCTTCGCAATCTCCTGCACGATGTCAGGAAAATCTTTCGCGTAAAGATATCCGCCCACCTCCAGATTTCGCCCGACCACGTCCGCGCTTGTGATCACCCCAACCTTTCTCCGCACATCATGCCGGTCGAACGACGGAGCGTAATCCACCGCCATCCCCAGCAACGACGCCAACGCCGCCTCTGCAGCTGCTCTCGTCAACACCACACGCCGCCCGTTCGACCCCGAAGGCGCCCGCTGCGACGGCACATCCACCACCGTCAACACTCCCCGAAACGCCGCCCGGTTCGGATGCCCGTCCACCTCCGGCATCGCCACCGCCATACTCTCCAATGCAATCGTCATCCCATCCCCATTTCTGTCCTGCCATCCTGAGCGAAGCAGACGAGCCGAGAAGGCTCGCCTGCGCAGTCGAAGGATCCCTGCACTCTGTTCATCACACCCAACCGGGTGGCCCACCCTTGCGCGTTCGTTGCGTAAGGGTGGGGATTTTGACTTTCCTCACTCCCGGCAAAGAACTCACGGCGTTCCCAACTCCGGCAACCCCCGCATCCGTCTCACCTCATTCACCGTCAGCACCCCGTTCTGCAACAGAATCTGCTGGATCTGCACCTCTTCCAGCGGATCCGTCGTATCCACATCCGCAAACACAAACTCCAGATCGTTCCACCCCAGCTTCTTCGCGATCGCATCCCGCGTCAGCGACTCCGCCAGCAACCGCGCCGTCGGCACGATCGCCTGCCGAAACGCCAGGTCATTCAATTCCTCCGCGGTGGAGCGATTCACATCCCGCTCCACCCCGAGATAAAACGGAGGAAGGTCGAAAGCATCGGCGACGACTCGCAGCAGAAATTCCTGCCACTGCAGTCGTAAGTCTGCATCAGTGCCTCCACCGAACCTCAGTACCTCCGGTTTGCTTTCGGCCGATAGAATGGGCACCTTCCCTGTGCCCTCAATCTCGTCCTGCCACCAGCGGATCAGCCGCTCATGATGTTCCGGCGTCAAATCCTGCAACCACAGCGCATATTGCACGACGGTGTTCGACGCCAGCCGCGACGCATACCGGTGCGCTCCCATAAACGAGTTGATCGTCTCAAACGCCACTTCCAGCCGCCCCAACCCAAATGGCGTATGCGTCCGCGGGTTCAGCCGGATGTAAATCAACTCGTCATCATCCAGCTTGATCTGCGAGTTCGCCCCCGATTGATCGTTCACTTGCATGTATCGCTGCGACTGCGGCGACCCATCCCAATCCAGATTCATCCGAATCGAAGCCCCATCCACCGGCCACAAAACCAGCGGTTGCGCCGAGTCACCTGTAGCCTGGACCTCAATCGCCCCGTATCCTCCCACGATAATGTCCTCCAACACCTGCTCCGCTAACGACCGAAATGAATCATCTGGATTCGGCGCATCAAAGTTATCCGTCAAAAACCGCACCCGCTTCGCTCCATCCGGAATCGCCTCCAGCGCATACCCCTGGCGCGGCTGAATTCTCCACCGCATCCCCGCAATCCGGTCCTTGATGCAGTTAATCGCCCGCCGCGCAATCGGCGTCTCCGAAAATCGCCGCAGGTTGTAAGGCGTAGGTTTGGGCATCGCATCCGTCAGCGGCCCGTAAGAATTAAAGATCGACGGCGACGCCGAAGTCCGCCGCCTCTTCTCGATTTGCACTGAGGAGCTCCCAGAAGACACTCCCGCCACCCGGCGCCAGGCGCCGCGTACCGCTTCTGTAATTTTCATGTTTATTTTTCTCTACTCAAACTCACGTAGCGACGGACGCATTCGTCCGTCCAAAAACGATTGTGTGGCGCGGGCACTCCTGCCCGCGAATCTGCCCAAGCCCGTGAAACAAGCGCAAAACAAGAGCCCCGCCGCAGCGGAGCCCTTTGCTAATTGGTTGCGTCTAGTTGGGAAACGAGCGCAGCGAAGCGCCCAAGCTCAACAAGCTCCCAGCTCACGCTCGCAACTCCCTCTTCGCCACTTCCGCAATCACTGGCATCTCCGCCGCCGCCGCGATCCGAATTCTTTCGTCTTCCATCATGCCCAACGCGAACTGAACCGCTTCCTGCCGGCGATCGAGATCATCATCGATCACCGCCGTCAACCCCGGCGACCTCGCCATCATCTTCGCCATCACAGGTGCAATCTTTGGAAATCTTGCGGCCAGCGTAACCGCAGCTTCAACACCCGCCTTCAGCGAGACGGCGTGAAAGAGCTTAATCTCAGTCCCCGTGTTATACCCAAAATCAAACTTGAACGGATCCCCCGCCCTCGTATAAGGAGCCACCGGAACCGGCTTTAGCAGATCCGCCACCCCCGCCTGCTCAAATGCGTCTCGCATCGCTTCCAAGATACGTCCGCGCCCGGTCGCCACCCTGAATGACGGAACTTTGGCGTCATCCACAAAAATCGAGGCCAGCGTTTCGATCTCCGCCGCCGGCGTGGCCGTCACAACCTGCATCGGTGCCGACAGCTGAATCACGTTTGAAAACGAGTCCTCCATCCTTCTTAACAGCGTCGCGCGATCCTTGATTTCTCCAACCTCTGCTCGAATCTCACGCAGCAATGCCTCGATCACTTCCACGTCCGCCTGCGGATCCAGACGTTGCACACGCCGCCAATCCTTGGCAAAACGAACATCCGCAAACACCGATCCGCTCGCACCGTCTTCCACCATCAAAACCCCAATATTCACAAACTCCTGCCTGACCGCGTGAGGCACATACCGCAGCAGAAAGAATTCGAATTGCCGTTGCTCACCCATTAAGAATTGCTTTCCTCCTGTGCGCCTCTGTGCCCTCTGGAGTTAAAGTCTTTGCTCTTCGTCAAGCCTGCTCCACCCACCCCGGAAACGGTCTCCGCGGCGAAGTTCGAAACGCTTCAATCAATCCGCGTACCGTTTTTCGCCGTTCAATCAAAGTCCGTGCCAATCGCTCCAACTCATCCCACTCGCCCCCATACCATTCCGGAGGAATCTCTCCCGCCAGTTTCCAAACTAGATTCTGTTCCATGTTTTCCACGCGTGACAACCACGGCTCAAACGATTCCCACCCGCGGACGCCCTCATACACCTCATTCCGCGCGTACACTCCGCGCAGCGGATAATCCGGAAACGTCCACTCCCCCGCATTGAAACAATATCCCTGGTCTATAAACGACGCCGTATACTTCCGCTCCCGCGACTTCCTCCAGAACGCCGCCTGCCGCCCGTTCGCATTGCCAGTCCACTTATCCAGTACCAGCATCCCAGGAAACGTCTCCAGGTTCCTAACCAATCCCAGCATCTCCGCCGGAAGATAATCCAACACCTGTCCCTCCAGCGGACTCACCACATACCGCGATCCGAATTGTAGTCCCGCCTGGCACCGAATCGTGTCGTGCGCCAGCTGAATACTCAACTCCGGCGTGTGCTCCACCAGCCATTCGTGTACCTCTACAACCTCAGTCACAGGGACCGGCAGTCCTGCCCGCTCCGCCAACCGCGTGGCCAACATCTCATTCGCCAACACGCGCAAATGCTGCGGATTATTCCGGAACTTCACCACATAAAAGTTCCCATCCGAGCAGCGCATCAAGTGCCCCTGCGCCCCGCCCCGCATCCGCCGTACGTGTTGGACAGCCTCTACCAATTCATCTCACGTAGGACAGCCACCTCGGCTGTCCGTCAAGCGCAGCCCGAAACTCCCCATTCACAAAGCCCGCCATCTTACCTCGACCATCGCAGTCTCCGATGCGAGAGATACACATGGTAGTGCTGCGCTGATTTCCACCGGAAATACGGATTCCAACCTAATAAGACGGCGGTCACGCCGATCAAGTGCTGCGGATCGTTAAGTCCCTCTCCAACAGATACCGCAGCGCAGTTTAATGTCCGTTTTGCGAAGAGTGAATGAAGCCGCGGAGGAGATGAATCAAATAGTCTTAGTCGCACGTTTCATGAAGGTGTTTGGTTCACCATATAGCGGGCCTTTCAGGCATTCCAGCGTGGAATGTGTGATGTCCTCGAATGGCCCTAGCTTGCTCGTCCACTTACCATCTCGCAATTGCCTTGCTGCATGCGTTGGCATTCCGTTAATAGCGTAAATCGCGATCTTCTCAAATCCTGCTTCTAGAAGCCCATCGTCACACCGTTCAAATCCGATGGTCTGATATGCGGCGACGAAGGCTTCGATTGTCTCCTTTCGCTCTATCCCTTTCGGCCAATAGCCATAGCCAATAAGTGGGTCATCCGGCCACCACCAATTCTCGGTGTCTGAAGCGGCCCATGCGATGCAATTGTAGTCCGGCGTTGCCGGACTAATATCAGGAGTGCAGTTCTGAGGCGTTAGCTGTGGGAACTCTTGGGGAAAGACTCCTCTTGCGCTAGCTGTAAAATCAGGGGGCCACTTACGCATAGCCTTGTTTTCGACCCCACTCCAGCCATGCAGCAGCCATTTTCTTAAGGTTACCGCGATCCTGCGCAGCAACTGGATCATCGCCAGAAATGACCCTGAGAGCCCAGAACCAATGATCCGTTTCACGCGCAAGCTCCTGCAACATTAGGGGCAATACCTTGTTCCCCAGCGAGATGATCCGTTGATAGGAGGGATCAATGACTATTGCGATGGTTGAAGAACTTGCACTGCGGGATGCCTTCCACTTAGCTGTCAACTTCGTGAACTCCACCTTCAGAGCATCTTGCTCTTTCGCTGATCGCAAGATCGCGATAGCCGTTGGCTGATCATAAATTGGACCAGAGACGAACAGCGATTCGACGGTGGCATATTCATTCGCTTCATTTCCCGGCAGGGTAATCGTATAAGCCGGAACAGTGGGAATTGACGAAGCGATGATTGAGTACAGGGCACCCCCCAAGAGCGCACTTTTCGCCGCATCGTAAATCGTAGGATTCTGATCTGGCATCACTGAACTTTCTTCCCTACGGGAGAACTCTCCACGTTTACTACAGGAGCACTGAGCACGAGGTATATCGGACGACCATCCGGAAGGAACTGCCCTTCCACGCGCAAAAAACTGGTCGCAACATTTTTGACCTTAATGACGGTACCGTCTTCAAGTACGTATTCGTTGAAAAACTCCGTAGCACTCTTCACGGGGACATCAACTACGTCCCGCATGTTCCCCAGAATATCCATTTTTTTCTTTTGCTCAGGCATGATGAAAACCTTGCTTCGCTCACGTTTTAGGATCGGCGTTCTTTTTTGCCCACCTTGCTAGTACAGCATTGCGTGCGCTGGCGCTGCGCTCTTCGGGGGTCATATTGGCGGCTCTCGCAGGACCACCTTTCTTCCCGCCTTTGCGACCCAGCGCTACAGCATACGGGTTTTTGCGCTTTGTTGCCATTGACATCTATTATACGTGAGCGGTCAAGTACGTCAAGCGTGTTCCCCTTGACGTATACGTGAACGGTCAAGTACGCACCCTCACCCCACCACCAAACTCCCCATCTCCACCGTCCTCCTTCGCCCCACCCGCCCCGCATCCTCCCGCCGCACCGCCAGCGCAATGGCCATCGCCATCACGCAATCGTCATGCGCCCCCTCGGCCGCCGCTCCATGTCCATCCGCATGCCGCACAAATGTCCTAAGCTCTCCTAACAATCGCGGACTATGAAACAACTCAGGCTTCTCAATCAGCACCGCCGCCAGGTTCTCGATCATCGCCGGCCGCGTCACCACCGACGTCAGCCATCCCTCCTGCCCACCTTGATGAAAAATGTTCTCATAATGCAAATCCTTCAAATGCGCCAGCACACCGTATCCATGATTATTGCGTTCCACCGCAACCAGCGCATTTCCATACTCGTGACCCAGCTCCACCACCCGCCGCGCCAATTCAAACGGAGGAAAATGCCCACGCAGTTCCGCACACTGCAACCCCATCATTCGGTCGATCACCTGCACGCACCCATAATCCCCCTCCGACCCGCCGCCCGACGTATCCACTCCAATGATGTACTGTCGCAGTCCCCCCAGACTCGGCGGAAGCCACACCAACATCCTTCCATTATCCTTCGACTCGAACGGCGCCGCCGCTCGCCCCGCGGCCGCGTCAACTGCCTCCATATCAAACACGCACTCCCCCGACGCCAGAAAGCAAGACACCGCATCTTCCGCATACTCCTGCCCCGCTAGCCCTCGCAGAACTTGCCACCGCGCCCGCCGCCACGCAATCTGTTCCTCACTCAACCCGTGCCGCTTCATCAGATCTTTCTCTTCATCGCTAAACGGAAGACCGCCGCCCTTTTTCGGCACATCCTCTTTGTACGACGGCTCGTACCACCAGGGAAAAAAGTGTTGCGTATATCCCGTCTCTGCGGCCTTCTGCCATTCCTCGTAAAACAATCCCGCCGCCCCGTTCGCCGTCGATTCCAGCACAATCTCTCCGTCCGGCACCACCGCTGCCCGCAACGACGCCAGCGTCTCCCCGCCGCCACGCGGCCAGCGGGAGACCTCCGAGCAATGTAAATTGTGGATGGTCATCCCGCGGCCCGCATTGTCATCCGCCGTTTCCACCCGGTACTCGCTGTCGAGTTTTGGAAATACAATCTGGCGGACGTTTGAGCGCGATTTCACCAGCGCTCCTCGATGCACTCGATTGTTGGGCAGTTTTTCCCAAAAACGGTGCACGATGTTAAAAATTGCCTGTGCCGATTCCTCACTGTGTGCCACCTGCACCGTCAAGGTCCCTGGCCGCGTGATCGTCTGCATGAAATATCGCGCCGCAATATAAGTCGTGATTCCCACCTGCCGTGCCTTTAGCACGATGTTCCTCTTGCTGCATCGCCGCGAATATTCCTGTTGCGCCCGGTTCAACTTCAAATACCTCAGTCCGCCCTTTTTGATGCGAATCTTCAGCATCTTCCGGATCAACAGATCCCGTATCGTCTGCTCCTTCGACCAGTGATCCAGAAACGGCCCGAATTGTTCTACCAACTGAAGATCACTCCACACAGTCTCATCCTCAATATTCAGTCTCGAGTCGCGCGTGCCCCACCCTTGTCGCGCCTTTGCGTCAGTGCCTGCCCTGAGCGACGTCGAAGGGGTGGATTTTGACTTTCATATCGGGTGCCCCAGGTCTCGCCGCATTGCGAGACCTGGGGATTTTGAATCTCTAAGCCGTCGACCCTTGCACGAAATCCGAAAGCGACGGCAAGCTCCTCCTACTTCAACATCCCCGCCGTAGCCCACCGCGCAATCTTCCCGTGCATATGAATCTGCAGTGCCCCCGTCGCCCGATCCAATCCCGTGTCCCCCGTCTTCGCAGTCAACGTCGCATTAAACGAAGAAACAAATTCCCTCGCCGTCAAAGGCAGTTGAGAGTGCCCCACCCTGGCCGCGCTCCTTGCGGCTACGGTGGGAGTCTCAGCCTTCGCACTCACCAGCGGCACAATCGCCATCAGCGATTGCACTTCCGACAGCACGATCCCCACCACCGCCGTGATCTTGCTCTGCGTCGCCGCATCTTGGATATGCAGCGCCGGCAACAATCCTTGCAGACTAGCCTGCACCGCTCCCATCGCCGCCTGAATCTGATTGAGGATTCCCGGCTGCGCCGTCGCATCCGCTTTCTGGTACGCCGCAATCAGCGATTGCACCAGCGCCAGATCCGCTCCGGCCTGCGTTCCCGCTTTCTGAATCGTTTCCAAATCTGCCGCTGACACACTCTTCCCTTGCAGCTCCGCCACCAGCGTAATGATATTTGCCGCTGCCGGAATCAGCGCCGCCACGATCTGCTCCGCCTCTCCGATCCACGCCGTCGAACATCCTGCCAGCGTAATCGTCAGGCACAACACCAGCACCAAGGCCACTCTCACCAAGGAATGGTCAGTTCTCATAGTCGATTCCTCCATTTGTTTTCGATCAACGTCTCAACCAGCAAACACACTCCAGCGCCGTGACCGAAATTCAGTCAGCTGTCTAAAGCCTGAATTATTTTGGGATCGTGCTGGCGCGAAAAATGTCAGCCCTACGGCGCCAACCTCACGATGAACACATCTCCCCGCCCGTTGCCCGAACCTTGGCACGTATAAACCACACCGCTGGAATCCATAACTGTGTTTCCCGCTGTCCCGGAGTTGCACACAAACCAGGCCGGCGGTATCGCCGAGCTCGTGCCCCCAACCGTGATTTTGTAAACCCCATAATTAGTCCCACTCCCGCCAGCCCCGCTGAACGGATTCACGTACTGCCCCGCGCTATAAACCGCGCCTCCAACCCAAGGGACCCCGCACAGGGAAGAGCTTCCGCCCGCAGTACTGCCCAGCGTGCAATTCCAATCCGACGAGAAAGCCAAAAACTTCCCATCCGTCGATTCCTGGCTGATGGCAAACTGCACATCGAAGAAAGCGTTGCTTCCCGTGTTGAACTCGTGCGTGAAACGCCATGGTGCGTTTTGTCCCACCGGACTCGCGCCGCTGGCCCATCGCGGCGATGTGGGCACGCAGATCGCCTCTCCCTGAAAAGGAGCGAAGGCAACCGGAGACAACGTTTCATCGTTGAAAATACTTCCGCAAACCGGCGAAGCGTCCGCGCCTCCCGGATTGTATGCGGCACTAAGATGCGAATCATAGGCATTCGCAAATTCACACGGAGGATTCGTATAAGTGATACCTGCCGCATACGCTCTACTATCGCATGGTGTTGGCTGCCAACTGATCAGCGTATTTCCCAACGTATAGGGATTCGCCGACTGGTAGACATCGAGATAAGCTCCGGTGGCGTATCCAAATGTGCCAACCGGACAAGTCGACCCTCCGATGCTGTTGTCCAGGCAGCCTTGGCCATTGTCAAACAGACGACCATTGCCCATGGCGTAATGGTTGAGTCCCGCGCGGTACATGTTGATCCCGGACGACCCGGACGAGAGCAGATTGACGGCAAATACATCTCCACGGCAGTTGCCGCTGGAGCCAGTTGTGCAGGTAGCCGAACCAGTCGTTGATCCCAGAGTGGATTGCCAGTCGGAAGTAAACAGAAACCACCGCCCGGTCTGCGACATAGCACCGATCGCCTCATCGGTGCGGAAATCGGGATTGGCTGCCGTATTCTCAGTCGAAGCAAGTCTCCATGGATTCCATGCTCCATAGGTCGGGTTGAAGCAAAGAATCTCGTTGGACCACGCCTTCGTGGTCCCCCCCGCAACAAAGGTAGAACCGCAGAATGGCCATGAATCGTTAAGCTCATTCCAGCCGAAGTGCATGTCTAGGCCAGACTGAATCCCCCCACTGGGCAGAGCATAGGTGAGACCGGTTGGCGTCGGACAAGTCCCAATCGCGCAGATGTTAATGAACTTTGGGATACCGTTCCCTGGATTGTTGACCCACTGCAGCAGTCCCTGCGTGTCGTGCCCTCCGCATTCCGCCGGCGAAGCTTCACAGAGAGAGAACACGCTTCCCGTCAAAGATGAGGCGGCATAATTCCACTCGAAATACGAACTGCCCGAGCAATTCGACGCCGAGGTCCAATCCAGCCAGCCTTGCGATCCGCCAACCTTGCCGAGTTTGACGTTGTGAAGATAAGCGGTGCACGGCGTTCCAGAGATCGCTCCCGTGGGTCCCCAATCTCCCGCCACTGCGTCAGTGACCGTGTTGAGCACCCGTACGCCAGAACCGACTCGATACACAGCAACATACTGCGCCCCCTGTTCGCCCTGGGTTCCCGTGCCGATATTCGTCCAGGTACATGTTCCATCCGAGCTAGTCCCGGCCACCGTTTGATTCCACGAATTCGGCTCGGTTGATCCGCTCATGCAGTTCGAGGAAATCTGGTAGAGGTAAGAACCGGGGTTATGCAAACTTGGAAAAATGATCGAGGCGGAGATAACTCCGGTCACATATCCGCTCGCGCTATAGGCGTTGCTGGCGGTCCAATCGGGGCCCCCGCCGAAACCAACCGCGAAGTCAGAATCGCTCTGCGTAAGACTTCCAGTCGTGGAATAGCTCACGCGAAATCCCGATCCCAAACCATTCGAGGAACCGGCAAAGTCGTAAACCGTCGTCGGGCTAGGCGGCGTGCAGGTCGCGCAATTGCCGGCGAAGTTGTAGGACTCGATGGTGGATCCGCTCAGGACGTAGAGCAAATTATTCTTCGCTGGACAAACTCGGCTCCAGCCGATCACTGCTGCCCCGGTCACGAAACCATTGGTTGAGCCCAAGGTCGTGCTATATATCCGCGGGTTCGAGGAGAAATTGAAATTCAGTGGATAGGACCAGCCACCGGTGTTCGACACCACGATCATCGAATCGTCGCAACTAAAGAGGTTCTCTTCTCCTGACCCGGAGGCAGTGGCATTGATGGTGTAGTACTGATTTGTCGGCTGGTTCGTGCTGGAGTCCGTAATCCGATAAATAGCAGTACCAAAATTCGGGTCAGTAAAACTGGTTCCCGCACCCGTTAAGTTCCCGCAGGCATTTAGCGATCCTGTGCACGGGTTGGGGCCAACCTGCGGAGGAACCGATGGCAACGTAATAGGATTCAGATCCGTGCGCGCGCAGTAATTGGGCGGCCCGCAAGCAGCGAAACTGGCAAAGGGATTCCACACGTAGTCGTTGCCGGTGTCGCATCCATTCGATCCAGTAAGGGTCGCTTGCACCTCGATCGAGACATAGGTCATCGTGTAGCTCCCGCGATTGCCGTGGGTGAAGAAGCCGCACCCTCCGCTGGTCAGCACCGGATAAGAGCCCGCCGGATTCATGGCAAGTGTTCCGCCCGCGCAGTTGTAGCCCGTCCCTCCAGTGCAGGTGGTTACCGACTGCCAGCCGGTTGTGGTGTTTAAGGTCACATATTCATTCAGGGCAGAGCTATAACAGACCTCCCAGTTCCCCGAGCCCTGCGTGCCATTAATGCTGGAATAGCTCGCATTGTAACCGTACACATTGGTTGAGGTAGTTTGACAGAACCGTGTGCCGTCGTAAGAGACACCAGCGAAGCTGTTATACGCCGGAACAACCGCAACGCCGGTATTAGTCCAGGTCAATGACCCATCCGCAACGGTAGTCATCAAATCAGGATGCCCGGTGGCCGCGGGAATGAAAGCCGGCACGGAAGACCCCGACGTGCCGCTCGCGCTGGTTAGCTGGTAAGTAAAGGCGGGAGATCCGCCCAGACTTTCCCACGCCGCCGTACCATCAGAATAAGCCCCCCACGAAGTTGTATGGCATGGACTCCCCGCGGTACTCCAAGTCGGTTCTGCGGAGCCATTCGTTCCCGTAGTCACTAATTTAAAAGCGCATCCCGCCGGATTGTTCAACACCGGAAGAATAATGTCGCCGTTCGCGTACGACGCATAACTGCCCTGCCAGTCCGGAGCCTGCGACTGAATAAAATTCACATCGTCCAGATACTCCGTCGCCGTCCCGCCGCTCCCGTTAAGGTCGATCTGAAATTGAATTCCAGAAGTCTCCGCCCACCCACTCGGCAAAGGTCCCGCCGCTTCCGTCAGATTAATTGGGTGAACCGTTCCGTCGATGGTCAGGCTGTCGTAGTGCATACACGGCCAGCCAGCCGTGCACGAAGTATCCCCCGGTACGCGATGCACGTTCCAGACCAGGTGATGCCAGGTCCCAGTGGAGAGACTGCAAGCCAGTGACGTGGGCACCCACGTCCCCGCATATTGGTTGAAGATGTCCCACACCCCTCCAATCACGCATTGCGTCCCGAACATGAACTCCGTACCCGTTCCACCCAAATAAATGAACTGGAACATATCGTATTCCAGTTCCCCCACATTGCTTTCGGACGGAACATAAACTTCGTAGTCTCCGGTGAATTGCGTCGCCTTGTCATCCGCTCCAGGCTTGTTAATGAATAGCGCATTAGAATTAGCCGTACCCGTGATGCTGATTTGCATCGCCTCCCCATCCAACGAAGGAGTCGAATTGTTGACAGTCTGCGTTCCGGTAGGCGTTCCCGACCCTCCTGGATTACACGACGGCAACACGCAAATCGACCAGTTAGAAAGGCTGTCATCAAGGTTGCTGGACGTATTTACTTCGCTATAAGTGACATATTGGCCACTTGTATAACTGTGGCTCGGCTGCCACGCCGCCGCCAACAATCCCATCGGAAGTCCATATTGAAAATCAACTTCCGGGGCGCCAGTAACTCCTATGCCCCCACCTACTCCAACCGTGAATGTCCCTGTAGAAGAGTTGATCGTGTAGGGCGTGACTTGCGTGCTATTAGTCGCTCCATGATAAATAGCGGTGTTCGTCCAGTCGAAGTATCCCGAGCCGAAATTGAAGCTGGAGCTGTTCGATCCAGGATTTGATTGATTCAGGCTCGCCGTGATCGCCGGGCTGCAGACCAGCGTCGTAGAATTAAAGGGGACAATCCAGTTGTCTCCTTGATTGTCGTTCACGTGCAGCAGCGTATTGTTCGCGTTGAACAGCGGTACGGCATCGGCAGAACCTTGGAGCCCCGCGGATTTGCTGCCATTCGGCGACGTTCCAGAGGCCGCCGTCACCCCGTCCGTGCACCGCACTACCGGGCTCGGAGTTCCGCTCGGAAATGACGTGTCATAAAACACCGTCCCATTCTTCGTCAGTCCTCCCATGTTCGGAACCGCGGGCCAATTTACAATGCCCGTTCCGGTATATGCGCAGTAGTTAGGAGGCTCGCAGGGATTCGTCGCTGCCCCTATTGTGAAGTGCGAGCTAGTCGGCGGAGTTACTCCATAAATCGAGTACCCCGCAAACACGTGTGCCCCAATCTCCCAGCCACTCCCGTAGCTGTTCTGATTCATCCCATCAATGTCGATCTGATATGCAGCCCCCAGACTTTCTCCCGCATCCACCACCGGAGACTTCGCCGTCGGTCGAAAGTCAACTACCATGCTCGAAGCCGGCGACTTGTAATAGAAATTCCCATCCGATCCCAACTCCAGAGTTCCACTTGTCAGCCAGTTCACTAATCCAGTGTTGGTTTTGATCGTCGCCCCGCTGTTCTGCAGATCCTGCATCACATTCGTGATCTCGTTTCCACCCACCGGATCGTTGTTCACCAGTTCATTCGAGTGCCAGAAAATTCCCCACGGCACTCCCCACAGCATCTGCTTCCACACCAGCGCCTGCACTTTTTGATTCAACGCCGCCGGCGCGATTCCCATCCAGGTTGGATTCACGCCAAAGCTGGTCACATTCTGCACATCGAATCCGCTCGCATAAGTGTCTTTCACTCCAAGATCTTCTTTCAACGCCCCGCGCGCTCCGCTATAAGGCACGCCCGCCGTAATCCCCTGCATCGTCGGCGTCTCATATCCGCCGGGATAAACATACACCGGAGTCGCGGGCAGTCCCGTCAGGTTCGTCGTCATCCATTGTCGCGATAACGTAATCTCGTCCGTCGTCAGCCGCGTCACATCCAGCTGCATGTGATAAACCGCGCTTTTCACATCCTGCGAACTCACATCCGCCAAATCCTGCGCCAGGAGCGCCGACTCCGTGTTGTACGAACATCCCGTCCCGTACGGCCCCTGGCACACAGTGATCTCCGTTGCCGTATACTTTCCCGTCGCCAGCAGCGCCAGCCGCAACGCTTTGATTGTTCCCTGCGCCTGACCTTGCGCCAGGTTATAACTCACGCTGTCTGCCGCTCCCGTCACCGTGATAGTCAGCGTCTTCCCACTAATGCTCATCGACGACGCCGTTCCCGTTCCCGTGTACTGAATCTCCAGCGCATCCGTATTTGTGTAATATGTATGCGACACCGAATGCGACGTCACATCCCGCCCCGCATTCACCCATCCCTGAAACTCCGACACTAGCGTCTGCGCCAGCGGATACCCCACCGTAATCGCCGCTCCCACCGGAACTCCCAACCCATCCGCAATTGGCAGCACCGTATTCGCATAATAACTATCCGCTCCCGCGGTCATGCCCGCGTCATCTACAGTCAGCGTCACTTCTGCTGGATATCTTTGCCACGCCTGCACCGCGGGCGGAGTGTCCTGCGCAACATTCCCCGCCCCCGCCACCGGACCCGTCCCGCTCGTCCACTCCACATCCGTCGATCCTGCCACCGCCAGACTTGAAGCATAAAAATGACAGTACGAATAAGTCACGGCTCCGGTGTTGTCGACCAGCGCGCCATCGCGATTCCCATATGCCTTATCATTCACCATCGTGATCGCCATCGCCGCCCCATCAAAGCGAAACCCGTCGTAATTCATATGAGCTTCCGCGTTATAGATCTTGACATCCCCCGGCCCCGGCGCGCTCTCGTTCACGTAAAACCCCAGCGGCTGCGTACCCTGCGGAATCATCGAGTCCACTTCCATGTTTGCAAACACGAGATGATCGCTCGCCCCTTGCACATACACGCCATATTGATCGAACCAGTTCACGAGAAAGTGTTGAACACTCAACCAAGACTTTCCGTTGACATTGATCACTGGCGTATTACTCAACGCCATCGGTACAATCGGCGAGTTATAGTAGCTGCCAGGATTGCCCACGGAAAAAACATAAATAAATCCACTCGCCAGATAAAAATTCCACTGCGCCGTAAGATTCGACGTCGACGCCGCCACCTTCTGTCCCCACACCGATCCAAACAGGCAAAAATTAACCGTAGAAAAAGTCGCCGGCACCGCCGCCTTCCACGCATTCCCCGTCACCAGCACCCACGCCGACGAAGGCACCGCGTTGTATCCCGTCAAGTTCGGAGCCGCCCCAACTCCGTAAGCATCAAACACAATCGGATTCCCCGCAGCCCCCGAAGAACCCGGCGTCAAACTCTCATTCCAAACATCTCCTCTCCGAAATAGAATCGAATCCCCCGGCAAGAAGGCCTGCGCATTCACCTTAGCCACCGTTTGCCAGGCAACTCCCGAAGAAGTCCCCGCATTCGAATCGCTCCCCGTGCTCGAACTCACGTAGTAAGTAGTCGCCGACGCCGAACTCAACAAACATGCGAAGACGCCACACATCAACATTGTGTTCCTGACTAGCCTTGTCATCCTGAACAGCCCTGTCATCCCGAGTGGACTTGTCATCCTGAGAGCGGGACGATTCGCAAAGCGAATCGCCCCGCGCAGTCGAAGGACCTCGCGTCTTTTCGACTGACCACTGTCTCCGATAGGAATTTTCACCACGCCATTCTCCTGACTCGCCCTGGTTATCCAACAAAAAAGCCACCAGCATCCGCCGATGGCCTCCGTGATCCTCTGTGTCCTCTGTGGTTCAAGCTCTTAAAACTCGCCCGCCTGCACCAAAATCCGCTCACACCCCTTCCGATACTTCACCCGCGCACTCGCGCACCTCGGCGGTTCGATCCGCGCATCACAATGCAACAACGTAATCTCTGAAGCGCAATCGAGGGGGATCGCAAGATTCGGCAGCGACGACCGCACCGCCCGCCGCCCGCATCCCGACCCACCCAACAAAATCGCCAGCAACAAAATCAATTTATGACCACCCATAACTTCCTCTCTTGAATGGAGAAAAGATCACAAACGAAAGTCGGGGTACCCGATTTTGCGAAACTACCAGCCTCGACTCGCCCCAATAAAAAAGCCACCAGCTCTAGCCAGTGGCTACCACTCCAGATATCCCTATGTGGTGACGGCCGCCCCCGGCTGTCCATCGAGCGCAGCTCGATCTTCAGCCCGCAAGCTAAGCTCCCTCACTGCAACTGTCTCACCGCAATCCGCACCGCATAAGTCCCCGTCCCCGTGGTGCAACCCGTATACGAAGTCGAATAAGTAATGTTGGCGCTCCCCGCCGACCACAGCGTCAATGTTCCACTCCCGAAATTCGTCGCGTTCCCCAGCCCAAGCGAGTTCCCTCCCGAAATTCCCGTTCCACTCAACGGTACTTGCAAAGTCTTCGCGCCGACTTCATCCGTCCACCCAATCGTCACCGCCGCAGCCGCGCTCCCCGCTGTGGTGCAAGCCAAGGTCGAGTCGAGATAGTAATTCACCACATACTGTCCCGCCCCGCACGTCGCGCTGGCACACAACGCCGTGGACGCAACCGCCGCCGTCAACCCAGTCGACGAGGCCGTCCCATACACCGGCGCCAGTCCCGTGCCCGCCGTGGTCTTCCCGTTGTATGTAGTCGCCGTACCGCTCATAACCAAATTCCGCGCCAGGTAAAAATCCCTCACTCGCAACGAAGACGTACCAATATCCCGCGTGTTGTCGTTGAACGGTTTGAACGCCGTCGTCGTATCCACCGCCCACTTACAGGAATTATTCACCCCGAAGCAAAGCCCGCGCTGCGATCCCCCTCCAGATCCCTGTTGCGTCTGCAGTTCGTAATACGTGTCCCCCGGAACGTACGCCAGCGATGCCCGCTCGTAACTCGTCGCGCTCGTATAAGTCCCATACACGTTGAACGTCTGCACGTTCGTTCCGTTGTACTGCTCCACCGTATTCGCGTTCGTCACATAAACCGGCGCAGCTCCCAGCCCACTCGTATTCGTCCAGTATGCAAACTGCGAAACCACCCCGCTCCCGCCGATAGTTCCTGTTCCTGGCGGACATCCCACGGTTGTGATCGTCAGATTCCCGGTACCATCCGTGCACAGCGGCTGGCCCGTCCCACTCACCGTCCCCGCCGTCATCAAGTTCGCCGACGGCGTCCCAATCGCACTCGAAAGCGTGCTCCCGTTCAAAGTCAGACTCGGTGTGACCACCGCTGTGCCAAAATATCCATTCCGCACTCGAAACGCCGTCGCTCCCAAGTCGTATAAGTTGTCGACGAACGGTTTCAAGAAGTCATTCTGATCAATCCCCCATCGCGCTGCGCCATTCACCCAAAAAGCCAGCCCGCGTTTCGTCCCGGTCCCCAACCCCTGCGCATCGATCTTGAAATAATTCGTATTCACCGTGTCATAGCCCAGGAACATCCTCTCGTAGTCGCTCGCATCCGTCCGCGTCCCGTAAACGTTCAGCCCCTGCGGCGTAGTCCCGTTGTACTCGCCTAAATCATTGGCATCTTCCTGCCATAAATTCGAAAAGTAAGAACTCGTCGCGGCCATTGCCACTTTTACCGGCGCCCCGCCATTCGCCGAAATATAAAAGTTCCCATCGTTGGAAATCCCCAAAGCCGAGGTTCCCGCTCCCGCCGCCGCCATCGCCGTTCCCGGAACCGGTGAACTCACCATCCACGGCCCCGCAACTTGCAATTGTCCGTTCACCGTCAGGTTCCCGTTAGCCACCACAGAACTCCCGCTTCCAGGATTCAAGGTGACATTCGTTGCCGCGGAGATGTCCGTCGTGCCCCCATGTGCCGTGGCGAACGGAATGATTCCTCCGGCCGTCTCATCCCGGATCCACAGCGACTGGTCTCCGCCCGATCCCACCGCATAAATTTGCCAACGATTGATGCTGCTGTAATCAAGAATCGCAAGTCCGCAATCCTGATAGGCCGTCGCTCCGCACTGGAGCTGAAAGAACCCACCGCTATTCACCGGGTCATTCAGCAAGAACGACTGCGAGATGAGCTGGTCATTGATCGTCCACCATCGCGGCACGCCCCAGCTGTAATCGAAACTCATGTCGCCGCCCGTCACAAAGTTAGCCGAAGTCATCTTCGAAGGAGGCTGATCGCTCTCCCAGTAAGGCGTGATCCATGTATTCGCAACCGCCGTCGAACTGCTAAAGAGAGGTCCGTGGGAAATTCCGCCGCCATAACTGGCCATGGCATTCGTCACGGCCGTAATGCAGTTCGCGGCCAGTTGCACCGTGTATTCGTTAAGCACCGAGGAGATCGTCGTACTCAGCAGCCCACCGGAACTCCCAGCTCCCGCAACGCTGATCGCAGCTCCAGCCTGCGTATCCTTGCCGAACTGCGCGGACTGAGAAGTAACGATAGCCTGTCCCGCCGGGCACGAAGCATCCCCCACCGTGCGAGTGGCATTGGCAAACATGTGCGTTGAACTATCCACGCTGATCGTGCCCGAACTCTCACCGGCAACGCTCGCTGCCACCCGTGAGAACGAAAAGTTGGTTGTATTCGTATACCCAGTAACGTAATAAACGCCGTTGTAGTTCACTGTTCCCGCAATCGCAATCCAGATGCCCTTCTGAATTCCCGCCACCGCACTCGCCGTCACCACGCTGCACGTAAACGAGGAAGCTGAGCAACTGATGCTCGATATGTTAGAGCTCGCTCCCGCCGCAATGCCCGCGTCTCGCCCGTTCGCCGTGGTGAAGGAACTAATGTGCGTATTCCCCAGGTTGGCGTCATCTTCAATTCCCCAACCCCCCGCGTTGTAAGCCATGAATTTAGTTTCAACGCCCGCGCTCGAATCGCCGCCGTGAATATAAAGGTTGTCATGCCAGTTTCCACTGCCCTGTCCGCCCTTGACTTCCCATGAATCCGGCTGACCGGTAAATCCGTTGATGACAACATTCGTCCCGTCGATATGAATCCCATCTCGCGGGTTGCAGTTCGCTTCCACCCGCTCAATCGTCGGCTCGCCGCCATACACCAGGACGCCATCCGCCGCGCCTGTGAATGGATAAACCAGCGCATTCCCCGAACTGTAGCAAGCCGCCCCGCCGTTCGGCCAAGGCTTCCCTCCGCCTATTTCTTCCAGGTCGCGCAGCGCGCATCCCATGCACGACGGGTCGATCTGAAACCCTGTTACTCCCGCGGCAAACAGGAACACCGGCGCTCCCTGCCACATTTCGTTAGCATTGCCTTCGATTACCGTTCCGTTGTATTTCAAGTGAAAAGTGCAACTCGAATAATAGTCAACCGTCGAATACGAACCGCCGCCCTGCGTAGACGCCGCGACTTTCCTGACCAGCAAACGCTTCCCCGGATTGGCGTCAATGAACGCTTGAAAACTCGCGCAGTTGTCCGTCGTTCCATCCGCAACTACCGCTGGATAATCGGCAACATCGGCAATAGCTTTCGTCTGATAGATGCCAGGTTGTCCAACTCCGTTCGAAACCAGTGCCGAGCCGTCCGCCACGCCCGTCGCACCAATGCAAGCACCCCAAGTCCCATTTCCCAGCAAACAACTTCCCGCGGTTGCGCTGCCCGTTCCCAATTCGCTCGCCGGTACGAGTCCGGAGATCAAGTCCGCCTTCACCGACACTCCCTGATCCACATACTGTTTTGTCGCGGCCTGCAACGCCGAAGCAGGATTTGCCGGGAGATTGATTGGCCCTGTCATCGTTCCGCCCGCAGTCGGCAAGAAGTTTCCTCCTCCCGCATTCGATACCGACTGGTCCACATAGGCCTTATTTGCAACCTGCCCCGTGCTCGTCGGCGCCGGAACATTGGGCGCGGCAGCGAATGTCTTGGCCCCGCTGATCGTTTCCGTTCCACTCAAATGCACCACGGCACTGTCATTCGCCTTCGTGGCCAGCTCCGAATTCACATATTGCAGCGACACCGGCTGACCCGCCACGCCCGAACCCGGTGTCGTACGCACCGCCGCCAGGTTCGCCGGAGAAGTCGTTGGCACCATCCAATACTCCGTCCTCACTTCGCCAGGCCCCAGCTGATAGACCACCGTGTAATACACCTCCGCCGGATTCGCTCCCACGTTCGGCACCAGCGCTACGCTTAGCGCTCCATTCGCACCCAGCGTCGTAGTCGTCGTGCCCCCAGCCACCGCCGCGCCGCTCGCGGTAAGAAACGCCGGCCACGTAATAATCAGGCTTCCCTGCGCTCTGCTCCCGTCCGCCAGATAAACTGTGTCCGCGATGGTAGTCGTCGCCGGCCCACTTTGCGGGGCAAACGCTGCTCCCGAAACCGTCAGCCCGAACCCTGCAATCATCGCCACGGCCATCAACCAATAAAAAAGCCACCCAATAGGGCGGCGGCCCGCGTCAAACATCGTCTCCTCCATTACGTTCGCCCCGACGCATTCGTCCGGGCCCTCTCTAACTCAATTAGAACTTCTCTACCGTTTGTCATCCCGACCGCAGTGGAGGGACCTGCTGTTTCCCGATGACTTCCCACATCCGTAGCCGTACTCTGGCGCTCACCCTCTCAGAAATTCCTCCACGCTCCCCACATACACATCGGCAAAATCCGCCACCGGACGCTCTCTTTCAATCAGTTCCATCGCATCACGCAGGCTCCATCCCATCGAGCCTAACAAAGCCAGCGCCATCATCGGCGCCCGGTGCACTCCCGCCGCACAATGGATCAACACCTTCGCATTCGATCCGGCCAGCGCCGCCTGCGCAAAATTGACCCCACGCTCAAACAGGGCCGCCGGCTTCTCCTCGAAATCGTCGTCCGTCGGATTCCACAGCACCTCGATGCCGTGCCTCGCGGCCAGCGGCGTGTCATCAAACTCGATCTGCATGTCGATGATGTGCGTGATTCCCGCCCCCGCCACCTTCGCCATGTTCTCCGCCGTCCAAATCCCGCCTCCGACCGCGATCCGGTCGGTCAACCATGTAATATCCATCCCCGTCCTGTATCGTCTCCCGCGGGTGCCGCTCGTCTGGGTGCCCCATTTCTCGCGTCCTTTGCGAGAAGTAGGGACTTTCGTCCGCGGCCCCACCCAGATCGCCACCGCCGATTCTCGTCGCACCGTTCCGCCTCATTCTACGGTATCGTTCACATCCGCCTGAGAAACGTTAGTACTATCTGTGCACTCTCCAAGCCTGCGGCCGGGTGCCCCATCCCAGCCGCGTCCTTTGTGGCTAGCTCAGAGAACCGTCCTGACTCTTTTCCTCGCCCGTCGCGTCCTCTGAAGTCTTTCGCTCTGTGCTTTGCTTGTCCGATGCACTCTCGCCCACGTCTTTCGCCGAGGCCGTGGTCGGTTTCGTCGTTCTCACCGGTTCATCCTCTTCATCGCGCCCTACCGGTTCAGTCGGAAGGTCCAATCGATTCAGCAAAGTCCTCGCCAGGCAGTCTTCGTCCTCAGTGGCCTGGCTTCCATCCGTCGACGCCGGAAAAATCGCCGCCATCTCGAACAAATACTTCACTGTCGCCAGCTGACCCTTCTCCCCCTCATCGATAACTGCCCTCGTCATCTTGTTGGCATGCGATTCCACCATTCGAGAGATACCCTTTCGCACCTCCGTGGGATTCAACTCTTTTTTGCGCCTTGCCCCATTGCTCTTCTTCGCTTTCGTCGTCTTTGCCGTCTTGCTCTTTGCCTTTTTCTTGGTCATCGCCCCATACCCAAATCTCCTTGAACCAAATCTTCACCAAAAGAAAGGGCGCGCTCTGAAAGCGCGCCCTTCACAAAGAGTTTATTTTTCCAACTCTCTATTTCAAGAATATCAAATTGCTCAGGGGTAACCGGCAAAATTTCAAACTTTATATTTCCCATCGTCGCAATCACTTGCGTCGATTCGATCCCTTTTACCCCCTTGACAACATTTTTTTAGAATCGAACCCCAACCAGTCTTCTTGTCATTCCGACCCCCGAGCGAACGCGAGGGCGGGAGGAATCTGCTTTTCCTCGCTACCTCATCAACGGTTTCAGGAAGAGCATGCCTTCAGCGGCGCCGCACCGAGCCCCAAGTGAGACGGCCTTTGGCGCCTGAGATCTCTCCCAAAAAAGAAAGGCGCGCCCTGGAAGACGCGCCCTCCACCGTAAATTTTCTTTTTTCTAACTCTCTATTTCCAGAATATCAAATCGCCAAGGGGTAACCGGCAAAATTTTAAACTTTATATTTGCCCTCCTCACAATCACTTGAAGGGATTTGATGGTTTTTCCCCTCTTGACAAGAATTTTCCCGCGTCGAGACCATCCGCTTCATCAATCCCACATCGATGAGAATTTCCGTCAACACATCCAACACCACCGGCATATAGTTCCGCACGGTCCTCTCCGTGCAGTGCAGCAGTTTGCCGGTTGCGACCTGGTCGTGTTCCTGCAGGATGTGCCGCGCGATCAATTGCCGCGAGAATTCATCCAGCCGTTCCAGGCATTTTTCCATGTCATGCACGAAGATGACGCGATCCTCGAACGTGACCACCGTGTACGAAGTCACCTTCGCCCGAAAGAACTCCCGCCCCAACAGCGAAGGCAGCCGTCCCGTTTCAATCGAGTACCGCATGTAGCGCCGCAACATCGCGACCGTCCTTCCCCGGTAGGTTCGCCGTTCCCGTTCGCGATCTTCCTCCGCCCGCAAGCGCTGCTGGAACGAATCCAGTTCTACGATTTCCTCGGGGGCCACCGCCGGAATCTGCGGCCCAATCTGCTGCGCGCGTAAGTGTTGCGCCGCTGGTTGCTCCTCCGAGCGTCGCGTCCGCCGAGGAAATCCAGGGCTCGTCCCAATCTCCGGACGTTCCGCCTCGGCCGCCATCCATGCAATCAGCGTGCTCATGCCGCACCTCCCGCGGCTTCGAAGTCGTTGAAGTCCTCATTTTCGACTTCGAACTCATACTCCTCGACCACCGTGGGCGGCCTGACTGGCAGGACGATCCGGCTCGGTTTCTGCTTCCCAGCGGGCAAGTCCGCCACCTTGAGCTGACAGTTGTTGCAGTAAACCCCTGCTCCGCGCTCCCGCACCCATAGACTTCCGCAGTGCTCGCAGTATTTCAACTCCACCCCAATTTGCTTCTTCACTTCGCCCTTCTCATCGCTTTTCATTACTCCTCCAGAATTTTTGCTTTGGAATTTCTACCTGCCTCGCGCCTTGTGCCGTCCTCCGGCGGGCCCGCCAGCTCCCTGCCTCAAGCTCATATCCAAAAAAAGCCCTGCGCCGATTCCGCGGCTTGCGGAACCGAACGCAGGGCTCGTTTCTCTTACGATGACCTGCTTGAGCTATTTAGTTTGATTACGTTCTACAACAACCGTCCGGCATCGGTACGTGATCACTGACTTGTATCCACCGGGAGAGTTTCTAACCACGCTCTACAGTTTGTGCGCACTCTCGTCATCCGCGCTTCCTTTCTGCCGCTGATGGAAATAATTTTCCTCGTAGCCGGACTTGAGTACGCGCCCGTTTTGCATCATCACGGTCACTTTTCCCGAGAAGTGGAGCGACATCAGCAGGTGTTCCATGGACGCGGACAATACTTCGGCCGACTTCACCTTGCGCCGAAATTCGCCGAAATCCCTTTCCTCGTTTGGTCCTGGATGACTCGTCATGGTTTTCCACTCCGGAGCATAGTGGCCGCTAAGATTTCGCGATCCTATAGCTGTGAATTTTCTCAGTCAAGGTTGGATTAACCAATGCAGCCTGTGGAAATCTTTCCGACGACGCCCCCTGCTAAAAGCCGCTGCTAGCTTCGAGCTTCTCCAATCAATAGCAGGAAGCCACAACTAGTTATCCACGGCCGATACCCTGGGACAGCCTTGCTGATCGACCGTCATTACAACTCACTTAAGCTATATCGCAAAGGTAAGCTCAATATGTACGCTGTTCTGAAAACGATACTTGCGTAGTGCGATACGCCGAAGTCGCCGGAAATCCAGCAATGGCCGAACCAACGGTTCCGCATCGCACCCCGCCGTAGAGACGTTGCTTGCAACGTCTCAGCCGCCATCATTCGGAATGTTCGCACTTAGAGTGTTCGCTGGTGGAATGTTCGCGGTTGGAATAGTGCAGGCAGGCACGTAGCCAGCTGCGTCTCAACGCAAGGTTCGCGGAGCCTCACTTCAAATCCGCCAGGTCCGCCTGCAACTCTTGCATGCTGAAGCCTTGCGGAGCCTGCTGTTTTCCATTCAGGTAATCCGTGCTGAGGATGGCATAGGCTTCATCGCAATAGGCTTCCCAGAACGACCAGGTCATGACCTGCAACGCTCCCCAGGTCACCACCGTTACGCCGCGGACATCGTAAGCCACTACAGGAATGGCGTGTCCTCCCCAGGACCCGGGCTTTCCGTCTCCCGTGGGCCCTCCCGGAGGCACCGACCAGGGCTGATGGTTCTGCACCTGGGCTTGGGCGCTGATGGGCAACTGCACTCCGATGTAGCAGCCTTCGAAGATATAAACCGAATCCATGATGTGGTTGTGGTTGGCCGGTTCGAGCGCCATATACGCGCCTATCTTGTGACCGGCAATCCCACTCTGCCGCCAGTAATTCAGAACGTCAATCTCTTGGGCTCCATTATCATTCGCGCCGGTCACGGGATTGTAGCCAGTGATGGCCGAGTACGCGGCCACGATCTGCTCGTCGGTAGGCGTCGCCATTTTCTTTCCCGCATTCGCCGTCCATTCCATGATCAGGTGGCCCGCGGCCGCGCACGTGCAATCGCCAATCTGATCGTTGTCCATCATGCCCCACGAAGCGCTGACCTTCGCCGAGAGATCGAGACTCGCCGGCGGCACCGGCAGCGCCGTAGTCACGTAGGAAGCCAGTAACAGAGTGCGCGGGTCGTGCCGTGCCACGCCCTTGCCCAGTTTGAGTTTGCGCGGATCGATCCGCGTAGGATCCTGCCGCATAGTGACGGCAGTCCGCGAGTCGGGTACTGAACGGTCCAGCTTTCTCACAGCCATAGGAGTCTCCTTCGGAGAGATATGAAAATTCGCTCAGAATTCGCACAAACGCAAAAAGGCCACGCCGTTCACAGAAATGTCATTCACGAACGGGAGCTCCTGAGGGGAAGAAGGTTGCGATCATAGACCTGAACGCCAGCGGCACCAGGCGCGGCAACAAAATTGTTACGAAAAACGAACAAGAGGAGCCGGCTGAGATGGGAACCCGTCGATCTTCACGTTAACGAAACGGATTCCACGGTCACGTCCCGCTTCGGGCCTTCCTTGACGTGCAACCGCACTTCCCTACGCAGCCGTGCTGCAAGCGCGATTCGTCAGGGATGCCTTCAACACTGAAAAGGTCCCGACTCGTCCGACACGTTGAACGTGCAGGCACAAAGTCAGGACCCGTATCGGCACTGAGTCTTCGCGTCCGTTCTAATCGCCCTCCTCGGAGAACAACTTGTTTCCCTCAACGGTTATGACAACCGGAATGGGAGTACCGTCGGGTAGCGTCAGCGACTCTTGGACCATGAGAGCTTTCCTCGAGTTGTCGACAAAAACGACGGCCAGGACGGATGTGCGCACCAAAACTCCGGATTCGAAGATGTTCACAGTCAGGGTGGCCGTGCAGTCAGAATTCACACTCCACGATCCTGTGATGGTCTCGTTGGCGAAGCCGCCGCCCACATTTCTGGCCTCCGTGCCAGAGACGTTCCCGGCCGCGTCTATTCTGGCTCTAGCTACCGCCGCACCCGGAACGGGGCCGGTTGGAGGAAGAAGGGTCCCCGTGAGGATGAGTCCCCAATTTCCCGCTGCTTTGGCGTTTGAACATGTTTCAGCCGCGTGCAGTACCGGTGCCATACCCAGGCAGAGGGCCGCGACTGATGTCACAAGCGTTGTCCGTGCAAACTTGCGTTTCATGAGAAACCTCCTGATGGATCGCATTCGACCGCTTCCCGGCCATGGCCACGGTTTTACGCGGCCATCCAGCAGAAAGTCCCGAGGGAAAGACGAAATTCGGGAGAGGTTCTCCCGAGGCCGTGCTTCCCGAATCTTTCAACCGCCCTGCACGAGCGGTATATAATCCAGCCACTTTGTTCGCCGGGGCAGGTCGTGGACCTAGACTTCCGACTCGGAGCCTGGCTGGTACAGCCCAGCCTTGACGCCATCACACGCGAGGGCGCGACAATTCACCTCGAGCCGAAAGTGATGGAGGTGTTGGTCTGCCTGGCTCAGCATCCGGGCGAGCCTCTCACTAAAGAAAAACTGCTCCAGACCGTTTGGGCGGACACGTTCGTTACCGACGACGTACTGACGCGGTCGATTTCGGAATTGCGGCGCGCGTTCGAAGATGACGCGCGGGAATCCACCGTCATTCAAACCATCCCCAAGCGGGGCTACCGGTTGCTGGCGCCGGTTACATTTGTGAATGGAACCATTGCTACTCCGGGCGGCCAGGAGGCGGTCCGGCCTGCAGATCGAAGCCGGAGAGATGCCAAGACCATAAATTCCTTGGTGGTTCTGCCGTTCACTAATGCCAGCGGTGATCCTGATGCGGAATACTTGAGCGAAGGGATTACGGAAGCGATCATCAACCATCTTTCACAGCTGTCGAAGCTGCGCGTCGTACCCCGGAACACCGCGTTCCGTTACAAGACGCGGGAGGCCGACGCCGCAAGGCTGATGCGTGAGCTCGGCGTCGACGCCGTAGTTACGGGAAGGGTAGTGCAGCGAGGCGAACGTCTCATCGTTTGCTCAGAGCTCGTGGATCTGGCCAGTGAGGCACAGCTTTGGGGCGAACGTTACAATCGTCATCTCTCTGAAATATTCTCGGTCCAGGAAGAAATTGCCGCGCAGGTGTCCGAGGCGCTCAGACTGCAGTTGACAGGCGAGGAGAAGCAGCGTCTCTCCAGACAACACACTCAGAGCCGTGAGGCGTATCTGCTTTATCTCAAGGGCCGCTACCACTGCGCCAGGCGCACGGCGGAGGATGTCAAGCACGCTCTCCCTTACTTCCAGCGGGCGATTCAGGAAGACCCCGGCTATGCCCTGGCCTATGCCGGGCTAGCCGAGGGCTCAATCTTATTGACATGGACCGACGTCTGCTCGCCAAGCGAGGGGATCGAACAGGCCAAGAGAGCGGCTCGTAAGGCTGTAGAGATCGATCCATGGCTCGCCGATGGATATACGGCACTCGGTTTCGTGAGTGCATGTGACCGAGACTGGGCGACCGTTGAACCCGCTTTCCGGCAGGCCATACGACTCAATCCTGGTAGCTCCTTGGCCCACAGTTGGTATGCAGTATCCCTAGCTGCAATGGGGCGCTTCGATGAGGCGATTGCTTCAATTCGCGAAGCTCAACAGATCGACCCGCTATCGCTCGTGCTTCTCCACCATGCGGCGTGGGTTCACTTGCTTGCGCGCCGTTACGATGAGGCCATCGCTTACTGCCGTGAAGCGTTGGAGATGGAACCCAACTTTCCTTTGTGCGCCTTCTGGCTTGGAATTGCCTGTACGGAAAAAGGGATGCACGAGGAAGCGCTGACCTTTTTGCAGAGGGCCCGGGGGGATGGTCGCGGCGGTATACACTTTTTGATCGCGGCCCACGGCCACGCGTTGGCTCGTGCAGGGCGCAGGGCGGAGGCAGAAGACGTCCTCGGCCAATTAGTGAACCCGGACCAGTCGCTCTGTCGCGATTTATATGGGGAGTCGCTCATCCAAGTCGGCCTCGGAGAATTCGAGCAGGCCCTCGATTCCTTGGAAGAGGCGTACCGGGAAAGGTCCCTGTCCCTGGCCTGCTGGACTAAGTGCGACCCCAGGCTTGATCCGCTTCGAGTCAACCCGCGGTTTGATAATCTGCTTCGCCTGATCGGCGTGGGCGCCGAGCAGTCCCGCCCGACTTGATTTGTGACCAGTAAGCGACACCTTTTCTTTCCCGATTCGAAAAGGTGCGCTCTTTGTTCTTGCCTCTCGGTATTATCCCCGGATGATGGGCAAGCCGGATGGAGATATTTCGTCCAACGAGCAACCAATCCAAATTGACGTTACCGGCGTAACTTTGGACGTTGTTACTCCTTCTCTATCATTAGTACAGCTATGAATTTAACGTCATTGTTAATCTGCTCGGACGACCGCGCCCTGCGCGTGTTGCGCAGCGTCCTGGGCGAATTAGAAATTGACGTGGAGCATTGCGCGGACGATGTGAGCGCCGCCAAAGAGTTGGCCCAGCGCAGCTATGGAGCCGTCATCATCGACTGCAAAGACGAGCGTAGCTTCGGCCTGCTGAGCAGCCTGCGTGCCGGAAAACACAACAGCAAATCCATGGCGATTGCGATTATCGAAGCTCGCACCAATCTGCAGGCTGCGTTCAAGCTGGGGGCGAACTTCGTTGTCTTCAAGCCCATCTCGACCGAAAAAGCGAAGTCGAGTTTTCGAGCCGCCCGCGCCCTCATGAAGCGGGAGCGCCGCCGCTCGGTGCGGCTGCAAGTAAATATCGCCGCGTATTTCCGCTTCCAGAACGGAGAGGGCGAGCAGGTCACCATCTCCAGCTTGAGCGAGGGCGGCATGGCGGTCCGATTTTCCGGAGTGCCGGGCAAGAGAAGCGGCCCCATCGCGTTCAGCTTTGCGCTGCCTGACACCACAACCGTGATAGAAGCCACGGGAACGATTGCCTGGCAGGATTCGCGCCAACACGCCGGCATCCAGTTTGCTTCGCTCTCCGACTCATCGCTGCAGAGTCTTAAAGAATGGTTGCAACTGCAGTCCGGCGAGAAGCACGATCCGCCCATCCGTTGCACTCTGATGGGACTGAGTTCTGGCGGATGCTTCCTGCGCACTCAGTCGCCCTTTCCTCCCCAGACCCGGGTCGAGATGCTGCTCCGAGCTGCGGATTGTTCCGTCAAAACCCAGGGACGAGTGCAGCTCATGGATCCCGACCTCGGCATGGGAATCGAATTCCTGGCCCGGACGCCGGAGCACCAGCAGCGTTTGCAAGAGTTAATTCAGCAGATGAGTGCCACACCCGACAGCGTCTCCGAGGTGCTGGTTGAGCCGGAAGGAATCGATTGGGACCGGGCCTCTGCCGCGTCGGCCGGAACGACTAACCAGGAACTGAAGAGTGAGCCCAATCAGGATCCTCTGCTGGAATTGTTCCGCACCGGGGCCTCGCTCACCAAAGGACAGTTCCTGATCGAACTGGAAAAGCACAAGTTGGCAGTTTCCGCAGGCCCTCCCGACGAAGCGTTGGACCTGAATCTCTCCGAACCCTTCGCTTATCAACGCCGGGAACCACGCATCGCCGTATCCCTGCCGGTGCAAGTGCGGTCACAGGAAAATCAGGATGCTTCCGTCCAGACAACTCATTTCATCGATGTCAGTCATCGCGGCGCGCGGCTCGGCGGGGTTTCATTCCAACTGAAGGCTGGCGAAGTCGTGAATCTGGTTTCAGACGGCTGCGACGCGCGATTCCTAGTCATCTGGGTGGGAGAGCCGGGTACGCCGCAAGAAGGCCAGATCGGCTTGCAGAGCCTGGCCACCGACTGAGCGCCGTACCCTCTCAGAGCAAACAAGTTGTGCGAACTCCGCGAACTTCCTTTGCGCCTTCTGCGGTCAAAGCTTTTATCGCAAAGTTCGCAAGAAACCTCGCCAAAAAAGCAAAGAACAGCAAAACCCAACAGCCTCCAATGATGTTGCTTTTTTCTTTGCGAACCTATTGCTGCGCCGTCACCGACTTTAAATAGGCAACCACCGCTTGTGCATCCCCGCGGGTCATGCGGAACTCTGGCATGGGAGAGCGAAGCCGATTCCCCGTGGTCCAAATCCCAGTCGTCAGCAGCTTGACCATATCCGCGTCGCTGGCGGGCAAGGGCGTACCGCCGATCCGCGGCGCGTTGATCGGCCAGTTCGGGTCGGGCTTGGTCGGCGACCAGGGCACAGGCGCCCCCTGCAGCAAATGAGCGCGGTCAGGGCTCCCGTCAGTTTCGTGCGACGTATGGCACTGGCCGCACCGGGCCACACCTTCGACAATATACTTTCCGCGAGCGACTTCCCCACCGCCGACCTTTCCCCCATGCTGAGGTTTCGGACTCTGCGCGAGAGCGAAAGTACCCGACAGCTGGAGCCCAACGAGGCAGATCCAGACAGACACAATGTGCACCACCAAATATCGCGGGGAAATTAATTTTCGAAGCATGGCTTTGACCTCGTGGCTAATCTACGCCACACAGCAGGAGTGCGGTATCGGGTGAAGCCTTACCTAGCAGAATGAGAGGTGTTATCTGGCAGGAATCGCAACGGCCGGCCGGGGACTCGGCTGGCGGACCACCCGATCCTGAATGCGAAACACGAATGCCGGCATGTGAGAGGTCACTATTTGGCGGATGCCGGGGCCAAACTCGTGCAGCAGGTTCCTGCCCGCGTCGCCGCCAATCGTGGAACCGAAATCTGTAAGCGGCGCCGCTCCGGACCGCGCTCGATAGCGACGGGAAGCACTATCGGCGGCGACCGAGGTCAACACCCGAAGGAAATAGTTAGTGTTCAGCTTGCGGTTTCCCGATTCGTCGCGTGTAACAAAAATTCTCGAAGCCGCGTCCGTCGCCCGATCCATCACCTTATCCCGGGAAGAAGGGTGATATCGCGGTGCCTGGTTCAACTTCGACGGATTCAGGTATTTGCTGAAGAAGTCGCCGGTCGTGTTTCGCGGTTCATTTCGTACTTCGATGTTTTGCAGCGGGACGGGCTTGTACAGCAAAATTGCGCTTGGCGCCTCGGGAAGAACAACTCCGGGATGAGCCTCGCGAACCGCAGCTACGCTTACTCCCGCAGGTGTGGCCGCCGCAGGCAGATGGGGCAAAGCGGCTTGCTCACTGACTATCCGTAGTTCTTCCTGGCCTGGAATCGTCCGGTTAAGAACCTGTGCTGAGGGAGCATCCGGTAAGGTTCGGGATAGCGCTCGCTGTTGCTGTTTTGCACTTTTCAATCCAGCATGTCCGCTCTGACACAGTCCAGCACAAGCCGCCCCCAGGCAAAAAACCACGACCCGGATTGGTGCAGTTCGTTTCATACTAACTGCAATTTGCGAGTCGGCCCGCCGCTTCCCGGCTCCGGCCTCTGCGCGATTCCGACCACCGCTACTTTCGAAAGTAGCACTTTACCTGCCACTCTTCTGAGCTATGTAGCTCGCATCTCTCGCTTTATAGTTGGTTGAGGATCAGGGAGGGCGGGTTGGCGTCTCAAGGTTTTCCGGGTCCGATCTAAGGTGTGCCGGTTATGGCAACGCCGCCGTTCAGGCGGTTCTCCGATGGGGGCGTTCCGAAGCGCCGTGATCGCGGCGCTACCGCCTGAGAAAGTTTTACCACCCCGCTCGACAATTTTCTTAGCGCTCCCAGTGTTCCTAGCGCTCCCTCGACGGCCTTTTTGTCATTATTTCTGGTTCGTGTACAGCGGGCACTCTTGCCGCTGCTTTTTGTGCCGCCGCAGGCAAGCGGGCAAGAGTGCCCGCTCCACATAAGCCGCTCTCAGGCTTCGAGCAGCCGTTTGAGGATTTCCACAGCTTCGTCGAGCTTCGCCAGGTCAGCCGGTGCGAGCGCATCCAGATGAGAGGCGAGGTAGGCGATGCGCAGCTGGCGTCCTTTCTGCAGCAGCCGGACGCCTTTGTTGGTGGGCCGAATCTGCATGCAGCGCCCGTCCCGCGGGTCGGCAATGATGTTCACCAGGCGGCTGCGCGCCAGCCCGGCCACAATCCGGCTCATAGTAGGCGGCTTCACCTGCTCGGCGGCAGCCAGTCCTCCCAAGGTCTTAGGGCCCCCGAAAACCAGCACTGACAGCGCCGAAAGGCGGGCTGGCCCCTGGCCGGTGGCCACATCCTGCTTGCGCACCCGGCGCAGCAAGTGGATCGCAGCGGAATGCAGCCGGTCGGCAATCGCCAACACATCGGGGGTCGCGCCGGGAGCTGCTGGGGCACTTGCGGGCGAATCTGTGGGGGGTCGATCTCCACTTTTCATCAGTAAGATTTTCCGCTTGACGAGCCCGGGCAAATATAGTTAGCTATGCTAACTAATATTTCAGCTGGAGGTCAAGACATGAATACGGTTGCAGATGGAATCGGAATCTCGCGCATCGGTCAGATCGCCATCAACGCCCACGACGTAGAGCGCGCCTGCGCCTTCTATCAGGATACGCTTGGCCTGAAGTTGCTATTTAAGGCTGGTCCGGGCCTCGCGTTTTTCGATTGCGGCGGCGTTCGCCTGATGCTGACGCGGCCCGAGAAGCCGGAGTTCGATCATCCTGGCTCGATCCTTTATTTTGCCGTCCCTGACATTCAAGCCGCGCACGCGGCGATGAAAGACAGGGGTGTACGCTTTGAGGACGAGCCGCACGTGATCGCCAGGATGTCCGACCACGATTTATGGATGGTGTTCTTTCGCGATCCCGAAGGGAATTTGATGGGACTGATGAGCGAGGTAAGGAAGTAGGGCTTTCGGCTTTGGGTGCTCAATCTCAGTTCAAAGTTCAAGGGATTCGTGGCGGAATCCGGAAGCCAAAAGCCGAAAGCCGGCTCTGCTATTATCGCTGGCGGAGTATTTCGCAACTACTATGCAGGATTTCGAGGACGAGGACGACGAAGTACCGATTCGTACCGGAAGAGGAGAAGGATTCATGGACGAAGTTCCCGCCACAGGCTCGGGCCA
>Ga0073928_10001438_pt1 | contig 45775 bp, 44 predicted proteins | sample PaiPotPPA55metaG_FD_76969 | JGI IMG/M metagenome (GOLD analysis project Ga0073928, IMG submission 76969) | Iron sulfur acid spring bacterial and archeal communities from Banff, Canada, to study Microbial Dark Matter (Phase II) - Paint Pots PPA... ...
AGCAGCTGACTCTTAATCAGCGGGTTCGGGGTTCAAGTCCCTGACGGCGCACCAGGTATGACCGACAGCGGCACTTGTTACGACAAGTGCCGCTGGTGTCGTTTGGGGCCATGCAGCCCATCAGGACTCGACCTCGGTGATCAGCCGCGCTCGAAGGTGGCGAGCGGGTCGGCGTGTGTCGGTGCCCAGCCCAGCTCACGGCGTGCCTTGGCCGAGGTCAAGCGCTGGTCGAGCGCGAACGCGTCGGCGACGGGCCCCATCTGGGCGCGAGCCTGATCTAACGTGATCGAGACCGTCTTGCCGTCGAGACCGGCACCGCGTGCCGCCGCCTCGGCGACCTGCTTCATCGTCGGGTGGCTCCCGCCGACGCCGATATAGACCGATCCCGCCTGCGCCGAGAGCGCGGCGATGTAGAGCGTTGCGATGTCATCGACGTGCACCAGCGCCCACCGGTTCGCGCCGTCGCCGATGTACGGGATGGCACCGTCCAGCTTGCCCGGCGTGATGAAGAAATGGTCGATCAGCCGGTTGTCACCTCCGTACAGCAGCCCGGGCTGCACGATGACGGGACGAGCACCTTCGGCGGCCCGCGCCAAGACCGCGTCCTCGACCGACTTGCGCCACGCCACCACACTCGGCGCATTCCACGGCGCGGTCTCGTCCTGCACTCCGTCGGTGTCGCCGTAGACCCAGGTGCCACCGGTGTGCACGTAGGTTCCGGCCCCGACACCATCCTGCATGGCCGCGGCCGCGGCGAGATCCATATCGGCGGAGCCGGCCTGCGCGAGATGGATCACCGCCTCGGCACGTGCGGCCGCGTGATTGAGCACGTCCAGATCGGTGAGTGAACCCCGCACCGCGATCGCGCCGGCGTCCGCCACGGCCTGCGCCGCCTGCTCGCTGCGCACCAGCGCCTCCACGACGTGGCCCTGTCGCACCGCCTCGGCGATCGTGGCCCGGCCGATGTAGCCGGATCCACCTGTCAGGAAAATCCTCATGTGCCAGCCCTCCTCGTTCATCGGGTTTGACTCCACCATGCGGCCTGGTCAACGCCGGTGTCCAAGACCTGTAGAGCTCTCTGTGATACCCGCAGGGCATCACAGAGCACGCAGCAGGTCTTGGACAGCGCGGCGCCCCCGGATCGAGAGTTGAGGTACCGCAGACAATCGCGAACAACCTCCGGGAGGTGCGACGATGGCTCACGTCCTGATCACTGGATCCTCCGACGGGCTCGGCCTGATGGCCGCTCGCCTGCTGATCGGCCAAGGCCACACGGCCACAGTGCACGCTCGCGACAACAAGCGGGCCGAGCAGGTGCGCGCGGTCCTGCCCGCTGCCGAGAATGTGCTGGTGGGAGATCTGGGATCCCTCGACGGGATCCGCTTGCTCGCCGCACAGGCCAACGCGGCGGGCCGGTTCGACGCCGTCATCCACAACGCGGGCATCGGCTACCGGGAGCCGCGCCGCATCGAGACCGTCGACGGCCTGTCCGAGCTGTTCACGGTCAACGTGCTCGCTCCCTACCTGCTGACCGCGTTGATGACGCGGCCCGACCGGCTGGTCTACCTCAGCTCGGGCATGGCCCGCGGCGGGAATCCGGACCTGTCCGATCCGCAGTGGACCGGCCGGCGCTGGAACGGGGCGCAGGCGTACAGCGACAGCAAGCTCTTCGACGTGCTGCTCGCCTTCGGTGTCGCACGGCGCTGGCCGGACGCGCGCTCGAACTCCGTGGAACCCGGGTGGGTGCCGACGAAGATGGGCGGCCCCGGCGCGCCGGATGACCTGGACCAGGGCCCGGTGACCCAGGCATGGCTCGCCGTCAGCGATGACGAGACTGCGAAGGTCACCGGCCGGCACTTCTTCCACCAGCAGGAGCGCTCCGTGCCGGCCGAGGCGCACGAGCCAGCGGTTCAAGACGCCCTGCTCGACTACTGCGCCAAGGTCACCGGCACGTCGATCAGCGACTCGCGGTGACAGGTGCCAAGTGCCAGGTGACAACTGAAATGGAGGGTTCTACCATGCCCAGCGAAATCTTGATCACCGGCGGCCACGTCGTAACGCTCGACGATGCGCTCGGCGATGTGCCAGGCGGTGACGTGCGAGTGCACGACGGTGTCATCACCGAGATCGGTGTCGGCCTGCGCCCTGGGCCGGACGCCGAGATCGTCGATGCGCAGGGCCGGCTGGTGATTCCGGGCCTGATCGACACGCACCGCCACGTCTGGCAAGGGGCGATCGCCGGTTTCACCCCGCAGATGACCGGATTCGGCTACGGACCCGCCGTCCTGACCGGGATCTCCCTCCAACACACCCCGGCCGACATCTACGCAGGCACGCTGTGGGGAGCGCTGCAAGCCCTGGACGCCGGGATCACCACGATCGGCGACTGGGCCCACGCACTACAGTCGGCCGACCACGCCGATGCCAACCTGCGCGGCCTGCACGAATCCGCAATCCGCGGCACCTTCTTCTACGGCGGTCCCGGACCGGCCGGCAGCGACCCGAACCCGCCGCACCCGCTCGACGCCCGGCGCGTGCGCGACGAGCAGTTCCCCGGCAACGGCGGCAACGGCCGACTCCACATGGGCATGGCATTGCGCGGGCCGTGCTTCACCTCCCTGGAGCGCAACCGCCAGGACTTCGCCTTCGCGCGCGAACTCGGCCTGCCGATCTCCATCCACGTCGGGATGGCCGGCACTGCGGACGCGGTAACCGCGCTGCAACGAGACGGTCTGCTCGGCCCGGATATCAACTACATCCACGCCAACCAGCTCACCGACGAAGAGATGGACTTGATCGCCTCCTCTGGCGGGACCGTGACCATCACCCCGAGCACGGACATGCTCATGCAGTTCGGCACCTACCCGGCAACCGGTCGAGCGCTGGAGCGCGACATCGTCTCCGGACTCGGGGTCGACACGATCTGCAGCGCGGGGACCGACCTGTTCTCCGAGATGCGCCTCGCGCTGGCCGCGGAACGCTCTCGCGCGAACGCAGAGTCCCTCGCCCGCAACGAGATGGTGCACGAGGTCGCGCTGCACCAACGGGACATGCTGCGGCTGGCCACGCTCAGCGGCGCCCAGATACTCGGTCTCGCTGACCACACCGGTTCGCTCGCCCCCGGCAAGCAAGCCGACATCACCGTCATCGACATGCGTTCGCCCCATCTGGACGGCTTCGGCGACCCGGTCGCAATGCTCGGACTCGGCGCCGGCCCAGCCGACGTCGAGACAGTCCTGGTCGGCGGCGAGTTCGTCAAGCGCGACGGCACCCTGATCGGCACACACGCGGCCAAGGCACGAGAGCTGATGCACGAGACGCAGGACCGGCTCCGCGCCGCGATCCGCTAGACGCCGACCAAGATGCCGCATCCGGGTACTGGTCCCCAGGACCGACGGCGCAGTGCGGCGTAGGCAGCAAGCGGGTCGAGGATGAGCGGCAGGTGGAGGAGCAACTGGCTTAGCAGCGGGTATCCGCGATACGCGTGGAGTCCGCCGGCCATCACGTCGATCAGATGCGCTCCTGTGCCCTCCAGGAATCCCGGGACGTAGGCGATCCGTACAGCGCGCGGCGATGCTGACGTTGTTCGGGTTCTTCGTTTTCATCACCGCAATCTCCTTGCGCACGTCTTTCACCGGCTCCGCTTCAGCATCCCAAGCGAAGGAGCGCGAGGGGCCAGTGCTCGGTGCCCTGCTTCAGCGGGCGCTGCCTAGGTTTCGGTCCGCGTCAGCGCCTTCGAGCATGCAGGTCACCTCCTCGACGCGGCGGAACCGGCCGTCCGGGGCGAAGTCGCCGAACAGGTAGACCTCTGTACGCACGGCGGATCCGTCCTTCTTCGTGACCTGAATCGTGTGCCGGTCGGCGTAGTGACTGCCGTCGTACAACTCGTCGTGGACCTCGATGGAGCCTTCGGCCACGACAGTGCGCAGATGGGCGATGTGAGCGAGAAAGCCATCGCGGTCATCCCACTGTCCGTTGGTGCGCTGGCGGTAGTCGGGGGCGAAGTGCCGGTCGGCTGCTTCATGGAGGTCAAGGCCGGGGGTGAAGAGCAGGTCGGTGAGTGCGGTGGCGAGGTTCGTGCGGTCCATGCGGTCTGTGCGGTCTGTGCGGTTCACAGCGGGGTCCCTTCGAGTCGTACTGCACACAGGCAGAATGCGTGCGTGGCGCACGCTCTCCGGCAGTATAGCCATAACTGCGTGCGGGACGCACGCTATGCTGGGTGTGTGGAGAACGACGCGGGACGCGAGATCGCCGATGCCCTCGGGGTGCTGCTCAAGCGCAGCAGCCGCATCGAACTGCACCGGAGCCTGACCGCCGGCATGGCGGAAGGTGTCGATGAGCTGACCTACCCGGTCCTGAGCGGCCTCGCCAGGACCGGGCCCCGCAGTGCCGCCGACCTGGCCGCCGAGGTGGGACTCGACCGGTCCGGCATCACCCGCCGCGCTTCCCGGCTTGCAGCGGCCGGACTCGTACGACGTGAGCCCGACCCCGCCGACCGTCGCGCCACGCTGCTTTCCCTTACCGACGAAGGAGAACGCGCCGTGGAAACTCTGCGGCAGCGCCTGGCCGATCGCATCACGGCCGGCCTCGCCTCGTGGCCGGCCGACGAGGCTAAGGCCTTCGCCGGCCATCTCCGCCGCTTCATCGCCGACGGACCGTTCGGCTAGCCGGCAGGAGATGGCCAGGTGGGGCGGCTGGCGGTGCGCTTACTCCGCGGGCCGGGCGGTGACCAGGTCGAATTCGTTGCCCTCCGGGTCGGCGAAGGTGGTCCAGCGCAGTGCGGGCTTCTCGTAGTCACCCAGGGATTTGGCGCCGAGTTCGATCAGCCGCAGCGACTCGGTCTCGAATCGGTCGGTGCGCAGGGCCAGGCGCAGTCGGTTCCTGACCGTTGTCGTCTCAGGGATCTTGTGGAAGGTGAGCTTCGGCCCGTCGGCGGGATCGGCGGCGTCGATCGCCGCGTAGTCGGCGGTGGCTCCCGGGTTGACCGGTCGGCTGAGGACTTCGGCCCAGAACGCGGCCAGTGCGACCGCGTTCGCGGTGTCGATGCTGATGGCGCTGATGGTTGTGTTCATGACTGGCTCTCCGCCTCGGCGATCACGTCGAATTCGTTGCCTTCCGGATCCTGCAGGGTGGTCCAGCGCATGCTGCCCAGCTTGATATCCGCCTGCCAGGTCGCGCCGAGGCCGACCAGCCGTTCGACCTCGGCTTCGAGGTCCGCAGTGATCAGGTCTGGGTGCATCCGGTTCTTCGCCGACTTGCCCTCGGGGACCTGGGCGAAGCACCAGCGCTGCGCGGACCGATCGGAGTCGTGCAGCCCGATGGAGGCGAACTCCTTGCCGGCGCCCGGATCCAGTTCGCGGACGAGCGCTTGTGCCCAGAACTCGCCGAGCTCGGCGGCGTTCGCGCAGTCGAAGGTCAATGCGTGCAGTCGGATCGTCATGATTCGTCTTCTCCTTGGGTGGAGAGCACCGGCCAGCACACCTCGGTGACCAGGCCGTGCCCGTTTTCTGTGTCCAATGGGCTCACCAGGTAGTTCTCCCGGATCACCGTGCGTGTTTGCGAACTGAGGCCTTGTTCGGCGACGAAACTGCCCAGGGCGGCGTAGGTCCGGTCGAGTTCAGTGATCGAGCCTTTATGCACCGCCACCGCCATCCGGCCCCCGGGTAGCAGCTCCCCGACGCGACCGGCGGTCGCGTTGAGCGGGATGAAGGCGGTGACCTCGCCGATGTGTGATTCGAAGAACTCCGCGCTGTAGATCGCGCCGTCCGGGCCACCGCGCAGATCGGTGTCCGAGCCGAGTTCCCGGTGTAGGTCGGCGAACGTGTCGCGCAGCCAGACGCCGGTTTCGGCCCCCATGGCCACCCGGGCACTGATGAGTAGGGCTGAGGCGCTGGCGAAGGTACGGAAGGCGATGTCGGGTGCGGGTGATCCACCGCCCTCGAGTAGTCGGCGCAGTGAGGCCACAGCTGTTTTGGTCTGTTCCAACTGGCGCTCCATGCTTCGCAGGTGGTTGGCGATGACCTCGTCGCGCACCGTCGGATCGGTCGCGGTCAACACGACCTTGACCTGGTCCAGCGGCATATCGAGGTCTCGGAAGCGCCGGATGAGCTGGGCGGTGGGGGCCTGGGCGGTGGCATAGAACCGGTATCCGCTGCCCGGGTCGATTCGCGCCGGGGACAGCAGGTCGAGATCGTGATAGTGGCGCAGGGCTTTGACGCTGACGTGGGTCAGCCGGGAGAACTCCCCGATACTCAGCAAAGTCGACATCAGTTCATTTCGAGGGTGTCTGTGAGCAGGGTGGATAGGGCGGCGGCGTCGAGTCTGGATGCGTCCCAGGTGGCGGTGAACCGGGTGATGCGGTCGGCCGCGTCGAGTTCGACCGCGATGATCCCGTGGCTGCCGGTGAATCCGTTGCCGATCCATTCGTAGCCGCCTGCCCGGCTGCTGCCGAGGGTGCGGCGGACCGTGGTGCCGAGGCCGTAGGGCAGACGGGTGTAAGCCCGGCTGACATAGGCGTCGATGGCCAAGGCGCCGGCGAACTCGGTGTGCAGCGCGAGGTCCTCGAAGATTGCGTCCTCGGCGAACAGCCCGGTGGTATCGCCGGCGGCGAGGGCGGCGCGCAAGCGGTCGAGTGCCCGGCGCAGGGCCGGCGAGGACCGTTCGGTGATGTACTCCTCTCCGTAAGTCGTCGGGAATTGGGCGTCGGGGGTGCGTAGCGCGTTGACGGCGTTGATGCCGAAGTGACGTCCGTCCCAGTAGTCGACCTCGCGCACGATGAGGCCGTCCCGGAAGTCGACGGCGGCGATCGCCCTGATCTCGTGGCCGAAAAGCTCCGGTGAGTCCACGAACTCGACGATCGCGCTGTTCTCGTCTCCGATGATGCGGGTGGCGTACGAACGCGCGGTGGCAGGCCACGTCGGCATGTACTGCGCGAAGATCGCCTGCAGGGCCGCCCAACTCGGTACGTACCAGCCCAAGGTGGCGTCGGTGTAGTACAGCGGATTCTGGGAGAAGTGCGACATGAAGCCGTCGACGTCGCGGGCGGTCTTGTCGCGGAACAGGCTGTTGACCCGCTGCACGAGCAGCGGCGTCGCGTGTGTGACGTCCTGCGGCGGATCCGGGAGGGGGACGGGTGGCGCGCTCGCGACCGAGGCAAGGGCCGGGCTCGCCGTGCCGGCAAGGACTGTGGCGGCGGTGGCGGCGATCACCCCCGCTCCTCCGAGCACGGCACGACGGGTGGGCTGGCGCATGAGAGCTCCTCAAGCTTGACTTCGACGTTGTTCGACCGATGTCACGACTCTCGACCCTCCCACTACAGGAGAGTCAACACATCAGCCACCAGGTGAAATCAGCCGAACTCGGCGAAGTCCATGTTGGAGATCTCCAGGTTGGCGGCCATCGAACCGGCCTCGGCCAAGGGGATGCGGATCGCCTGTCCCGGAGTGTCGTAGAGGTCGACGACGAGCAGCGGCAGCGCCGGGTCCGCCAGAGTCACCGCATCCGCGAGCGCGACCATTGTGACGTCCGCCTTTGACGGCACCAGGACCGGCACCTGGCCGGGCTGCAGGGACTCGAACTCGCGGTCGTCGACGACGAGAGCCCCGAATCCCGCCTCTCCTTCCTCGAGGTCTTCGAAATCAACCTGTGTGCGGTTTTCGTCGTCCAGTTCGCCGAGGCCGTCCAGGAGGGTGCGCCAGCCACCCTCGTCGTTGAAGTCGGTGCGCACCAACAGAGTCGCCTCGATGGCGGGCAGCGGCGGAAAAGACGTGCGGATCACGGCGGTCGGCGTGCGGGTCGCCGGTTCTTCGCCGTCGCCTCGGTAGTCGCCGTAGCGATCCATGCCTTCAACGAGTTCGTCGAAGCGGAACGTGCCGGCGAACAGCCCGGTGAGCACGCGGCCAAGTGACTCCGTGGGAACCCTGACTCCCCGTCCGGGGACCTCACACAGGTCGACGAGCAGCACGGCTCCCTCGCCGTACGCCGCCGGGATGTCCGCCAGGGCGACGACCGGCGCCTGGCTGCCCGCCGGCACCAGGGCGGGGAAGTTCCCGCCGTACAGGGAGTCCCACCGGGGATTCTCCACGAGGCGCAGCCGCACCACCCCGTCGGCGAGGACGAGCGCGTCTCCGTCCCGGCGCCCGCCGAGGGTTTGAAGGACCTGATCCCATCGGGCCCTGTCGTCCTCGTAGCAAGTGCTGACAAGCAGCACCTCGCCCGCCGCCGGTATGGGAAGCATCGGATACGACATGGGTCCTCCGTCTTGCAGGTCGGCTTCTGGTGCACCGCCGATCCTGCCCCGCGCCTCCGACATTTCGTCGGCCTAGGCGAGGAAGCCTCCGTCGACGGCCAAGTGGGCGCCGTTGATGTAGGAGGCTTCGTCGGAGAGCAGGAACGCGACGGCAGTGGCGATCTCCTCTCCGGTACCGACCCGGCGCATGGGGATGCCGGTCTCCGCGACGCGCTGGGTGCCTGCTGGATTGGCCTGGGTCATCTCGGTGTCGATGACGCCGGGCTGGAGCTCGTTCACGCGCACGCCCCGGGCGCCGAACTCGATCGCGGCCGAGCGTGTCAGGCCACGGATGCCGTGCTTGGCGCTGGAGTACTCCGGGGTCGGGCCGCCGCGGTCGGCGAAGACGCTGGAGACGTTGACGATCGCGCCGCCGCCGGCGTCGAGGATCGCCGGAATCTCGTACTTGAGCCCGTAGAAGAGGCTGCTGAGGTCGATGTCGACGATCTGCCGCCACTGCTCCGGGGTCATCTCGGTCAACGGGATGAAGTTGCCGGAGACCCCTGCGTTGTTGACGGCGTAGTGCAGGGCGCCGAACTGTTCGAGGGTGCGGGCGACGGCGCGGTCGTGGTCCTGCGGCCTGCTGACGTCCCCGGGGACGGCCAAGGCCTTGCCGCCGGCGGCGGTGATCTCCGCGACGACGTCGGCGAGCCTGCTCTCGCGCCGTCCGACGACCGTGACCGCCGCACCGCGGCGCGCCAGCAGGATCGCGGTGCCGCGCCCCATGCCTGATCCCGCGCCGGTGACGAGGGCGACCTTCTCGGCGAACTGCTGCTGCATGATTCTGCCTCCTTGTCAGTGGTCCGTCAGTGGTCCGTCAGTGGTCCGCTTGGTTGACCGGCCTCAGCTCGCGGCGGGCAGCCCGACCGGGTAGTCGGCGCCGGTGTCTGCGGATGCTGAGACGCCCTGCCAGGCGGTCGCCTCGGCGATCTGGCTGTGCGAGTAGTCCAGGGCCATCCGCGCGGCCCCCGCGCCGAGGAGCAGGTGGGTGGGCAGGTAGCCGGACTGGACGATCCGGACCAGGATCTCCGCCGCACGATCCGGGTCGCCGACCTGGGAGGTGCCGCCGCGCAGCAGTTCACCTACGGCGCCGACGGTCTGGCGGTAGTCCCGCGGGACGTCGTTGACCTCCATGGAGGACCCGGCCCAGTCGGTGGCGAACCCGCCGGGCTCGACGACCAGGTAGCGGATGCCGAAGGGCGCGGTCTCGGCGGCCAGGACGCGGGTGAATCCGTCGACGGCGAACTTGGCCGCCTGGTAGGAGCCGAGCCCGGGGGTGCACCCGACGCGGCCGCCGACCGAGGAGAACTGGATCACGATGCCCGCGCCCTGCTCCTTCAGCAGCGGCAAGGCGGCCTTGGAGACGTTGTAGACGCCCCAGAAGTTGGTGTCGAACTGGCGGGCGAAGTCGGCCTCGTCCGTGGTCTCGATCGGCGCGAGGTTGGCGTAGCCGGCGTTGTTGACCACGACGTCGACCCGGCCGAACTTGTCGCGCGCGGTGGCGAAGGCGGCCTTGGCCGCGTCGGCGTCGGTGACGTCCAGAGCCACCGGCAGCACCCGGTCGCCGAACTGCTCGACCAGGTCGGCGAGCTGTTCGGGCTTGCGGGCGGTGGCGACGACGCGGTCGCCGGCCTTGAGGGCGGCGGTGGCGAGGGAGCGGCCGAAGCCGCGGGAGGAACCGGTGATGAACCAGGTGTTCGGCTGTGTAGTCATGGCTCTAGTACAACACCGTTTCGTTATTACCACAACTGCGTTGTGGTAACTATGCTTGAGTGCGGAAGTATCGCAACCCAGTTGCACTATGGATGTATGCTGGAGGGATGACCGAGTCTGACTTTGAACGCGCGAGGACCCCTGCGGCCAAGCGCGCCCGCGAGGAGGCGATCCTCGCGGCAGCCGCCCGCCTCGCGGCTGCGAACGGGGTGCGGGAGGTGACGGTGACCGCCATCGCCGAAGAGGTCGGCATGCACAAGTCCGCGATGCTGCGCTATTTCGAGACGCGCGAGGACATATTTCTGCAGTTGGCGGCGGAAGCCTGGGCCGAGTGGTCCGCGGCGGTTCGCGGTCGGCTCGAGAACCTCACGGCCCGGCGCAGTGCGGGTCGGCAGGAATGGGAGCAGACCGCACGCGAGGTCGCCGGCACGCTGGCGAGCTCGCTGGTGGCTCGTCCGCTGTTTTGCGACCTGCTGGCGCACACGCCGCTGAACCTGGAGCGCAACGTCTCCTTGGGGAGGGTCCGGGCATTCAAGACCCGCGCCATCGCGGAAACCGGCGCAGTGAGCGCGACGCTCTGCACGGTCACGCCGCTTCGTATGGACCAAGCGCACAGCGTCGTCGCGACCGCGACGTCGATGGCCGGCGCCCTGTGGCAGATGGCCGCGCCGGGCACCAAACTGCGCGGACTCTACGAATCCGACCCGGAGCTCGCCCACGCCATCGTCGACGTCGAGCCCCGCCTTGTCGACATCCTCAGCGCTCTGCTGATCGGCTACGCCGCCCGGTCAACCTGACAGGTCGAGTGCAGATCGAATATTGAGATTCGGCGTGTCAGCCTGTGGGCATGCCGATCTGGTCGCGCTCCAGGACTGAACGCAGTTGTGAGAGGACCTGCGCGGCGGCCGTGATGGCGGGCACCTCGAGCGCGTCCTTGACCAGCTCGGCCAGTCGCTCGGTGAAGGTCGCCTCCGCCGCGTCGGCCAGTCGCAGTCCGTCGTCGGTCAGGACCAGCAGTGACGACCGGCGATCCGACGGATTCGGCTCGCGGGCGACCCACCCCTGCCGTTCCAGGCGATCCGCGCTCTTGCTGGTGGCCCCGATGCCGATGGCGAACTCGGCGGCCGCGTCCGCCACCCGGGCTCCGGGGCGGTCGCGCAGATAGCGCAGGAACTCGAACTGCGAGGTGACGATCCCGTGCCGCTCGCGGAGACTGTCGTTGAGGGCGTTGTACAGCCGCGTCTCGCAGCGGACCAGGTCGGAGAAGAAGCCCGGGAGGTCGACCGCGTCGACCAACTCACCGCTCGCTTTAGCTGCCACGGCATGTAGTGTACATTAGCTGCCACGGCATATAGTGCACCGGAAGATACTTTCGATGGGAGCAGGACCATGAGCATGGAACAGCGTGCGAAGGTCGACGCGATGCTGCGGCAGCCCCGCGGCGAGAGCCCGGAGTCGGTCGAGGCGTTCCGAGCCGGATTCAAGGCGATGATGGCCCACAGGATCGTGCCGGACGGTCTGCGCACCACGGAGACGACGCTCGGCGACCGGCCCGCGCTGCAGATCGAGTCCGGCGACGACCCGGGGAGGGCGACGATCCTGTACTTCCACGGCGGCGTCTGGGTGTTGGGCTCGCCCGAGACCGCGCTGTCGCTGAGCGGGAACCTCGTGGCCAAGACCGGGTTCAGGGCGTTCTCCCTGGACTACCGGCTCGCCCCGGAGCATCCGTTCCCGGCCGCGATCGACGACACGCTCAGCGCATACCGCGCCCTACTCGAGGGCGGGCAGGACCCCTCGACCATCGTGTTCGCCGGGGACTCCGCCGGCGGCGGCCTCGCCGTCACCACCAGCCTCGCCGCCCGGGACGCCGGACTGCCGCTGCCCGCCGCGATCGTCGGGTTCTCCTCCATGTTCGACGTCACGTGGGCGGGCGAGAGCATGGACACCAAGGCGGGCATCGACCCGATTTTCACCCGGGAGAGCCTGGCGCGGACCACAGCCATGTACCTCGCCGGCGCCGACCCGCGCCAGCCCCTGCTCAGCCCGGCCGTGCACGCCGATCTGACCGGCCTGCCGCCGCTGCTCCTGCAGGCGGGCAGCAACGAGGTACTCCTGGATGATTCCACCCGGCTGGCCGCGCGTGCGACGGCAGCCGGAGTGGACGTCATCCTGGACATCACCGCCGATGTGCCGCACGGCTTCCAGGCTTTCGCGGGCGTGCTGGACGAGGCGGACGAGGCGCTGGACCGCGCAGCTCTCTTCCTCGTCCAACACGTTCGTACCTCCGACAAGGCGACCGCATCGGTGGGATGACGCCGACCGCGCATTCGGTCGCGGCCTGGACTGTGTCGTACACCTGCAGAGTCCTGGTCAAGTGCAGGATGCGCAGGATGCGTCGAAGGTGGGCGCCGGCGCCGGTCAGCCGCAACCAGCCACCTCTGCTGGTCGCGTACCGGCCGGCGTCCAGCAGCGCACTGATTCCGACGGCGTCGATGAAGCTGAGATCGGTGAGGTCCGCCACCAGCCGAGCGTGGGCGTGACCGTCGGCCAGGGCGGCACGGAGGAAGGCACGGACGTCGGGGGCGGTGGCTATGTCCATTTCCCCGCTGATCCGAATCAGGGTGTAGCCGTTTGCGCGGAATGCCTGCATGTTCATTGTCAGGAACCTTACTGATCTACCGGCTGATCCGCGCGGGTTCGTTCTCCTCCTCCGCGTCCGGCTCAGCCTGCTGCCGCGACACGGCACTCCCGGCGTCGGCGCGGCCGGGCCACCAGGCGGCGTGCCCGATCAGCGCGGTGAGCGCCGGAGTGAAGAACATCGACATGATGAACGCGGCGATCGCGATGCCCGCGGAGATCGCGAAGCCCATCGAGACGAGGATCGACTGCCCGGCGAGCATGAGCGAGGCGAAGGACCCGGCTAGGATGAGTCCGGCCGCGCCGATGGTGGGGCCGGCGTGGCGTACCGCCTCGGCTGCCGCCTCGCGCGGACTGCGCCCTTCTCGTGCCTCCTCGCGCAACCGGGTGATCATCAGGATGTTGTAGTCGGTGCCGAGCGCGACGACGAACATGTACATGATCAGCGGGAGCATGAAGATCAGGCCGTTGCTGTTGCTGCCACGCTGGAACAGCAGCACGGTCGCGCCGAGCGTGGCGCCGAAGCCGAGGCCCACCGAGGCCATCAGGTAGAGCGGGGCGACCACCGACCGCAGCACCAGGCCCAGGATCAGCATGATCACGAGGGCTGCGACCGGGAAGACGACCGCGTAGTCGTGGTTCTGGGCCGCCTCGATGTCCACGTAGATCGCGGTCTCGCCGCCGACCAGCGCGGTCGTGCCCTGCGGGGCTTCTTGGTGCGCGGTGGTGCGCAGCGGGCCCTTGACCGTGTTCATCGCGGCGGACGAGGCCGGGTCGTGGGTGAGGACCACCTGGTAGACGGCCACTGTGTCCGAGGCGTTGGGCTGCGCCGCGGTGACGGTGCCGACGCCGGAGACTCCTGCGAGATCGGTACGGAAGGTGGTCAGTTCGGTTGCGGTGAGCTTCGTGCCGTCGTCGGCCTGCAGGTAGACCTGTGACGGAGTGGTGGCGCCGGCCGGCTCGCCGCGCAGCAGCTGGTTCTGCCACACGGTCGATTCGGCGGTGGAACTCGTCGAACTCGACCCAAGGTCGAAGGTCGGGTGGAAGTTGAACGCGGCGACGGTCAGCGCGACCATGATGAGCCCGGATCCCGCGGCGTAGCGGCCCGGGTGACGCCCCATCGACCGGCCGATCGCGGCGAAGCGCGCCCCGCGCGGCTCGATGCGCCAGGCCTTCGAGGGCCAGAACACGCGGGTGCCGAGCAGCGCCACGACCGCCGGGATCAGGGTGAGGCCGGCCACCATCGTCACGGCCACCGCGATCGCCAGCGACGGGCCGAGCGACTTGAACAGGCCGAGGGTGGAGAGGCTGAGCGCCAGGAAGGACACGATCACCGCGCCCGCCGCGGAGGCGATCGCCTCGCCGGCCCGGGTGACGGCGGCGGCCACCGCCTCTCGCGGGGAGTCTCCGGCCCGCAGCCGTTCCCGGTAGCGGAACATGAAGAACAGGATGTAGTCGGTGCCCACGCCGAAGAGCACCACGATCAGCAGGGACGTGACCGAGCTTGAGGCCTGCAGGTGGAAGGCCTTGCTGGCCCAGGCGATCAGCCCGTCGGCGACCTGGGAGATGACGCCGATGGTGACGATCGGCAGCAGTGCGATGATCGGGCTGCGGAAGATGACCAGCAGCAGCACGATGATCAGGCCGACGGTGGCGATGAGGGTGATCGCGTCGGCGCTGCTCCCGGAGGACTGGGAGTCGAGGTTCTGCGCTGCGGTGCCGGTGATGCCGCCCTTGAGGCCGGTGCCCGACAGATCCGCCTGCAACTGAGTGCGCAGTGATTTGACCGCGTCGGTCTGGTGGGTGTCCTGCGCGTCGGACTCGGTGGGCATCTGCACGCCGACGGACTGGATCAGCTTGTTCGCGGACGGCTGGCCGACCTGCAGGGCCGTCACGTCGGCGATGTGCGCCTGCTCCAGCTTGCCGGCGATCCCGTTCACGGCCGCCGAGTCGGCCGCGGTGAGCGCGGCGCCGTCCGTACGTTCCAGGACGATGATCGCGGCCGGAGCCGCGGCCTGCGGGAACGCGGACTGCTGCAGGTTCGAGGCTTGGATGGACTCGTAGTGGCTGGGCAGAAAGCTGGCCTCGTTGGTGGTGGTCGTCAGCTGCGGCGCGAAGCTGATCACCGCGATCGCCGCGATGATCCAGACCGCGATCACCCGCCACGGGTGGTGCGCGACCAACTGGCCGAGTCGCGCGAACAAACCCCCTTCTCCGCCGCCGCGCCGTCTGCTCCCCCGCTTGGCTTCAATCATGATCGATCCTCTCTATAAGCCGCCGACGTGCGCGTTGGTGTTCGAATCGCTGGGTGGAGCCGGCCCGAACGGCTTGGCCCGGTCCGATCGTAGATTCGCGGCGGCGCTCGACCGCGGCACCCGCGTGCCGAATAAGCCCAGGCGGGCGGTACCGCGGTACCGTCCGCACGCCATCCCCGAGGCGGACGCCGCCACGCCACGGTCTTGGTTACGGTGGAACGGACCGGCCCGCGGGCTCAGGCCGCGCCGACGAAGTGGAACCGACCCTGGGCGCGCTACCGTCGGAGCGCCGCTTCGGACCAGGAAGCAAAGGAAGGCAGCGTGGCCCGCACCGTGCCGGAGCCGGAACCCGAGCAGACCGCGACGACGCGGCCGGGCGCCCTGGGCCTTGAGTGGCCGTGGCCGATCCGGCGACTGCAGGCCGTGTTCCGCGGACATCCGTATCGGCAGGATGTGCTGCTCTGTCTGTGCGTACTACTGCTCGCTCTCGCGCCGCAGTCGGGCAAGCGGGTGGACCTGCTCCATGAGGCTCCGCTACTGCTGATCACCTCGGTGGCCCAGTCCCTGCCGTTGATCTGGCGACGCAGGGCGCCGTTCACGGTGTTCTGTGTGGTGCTGGTCGCCTGCACGGTGCAGTGGGCGGCGGAGGAGAACTCGGGCAGCAGTCTCAGTCTGATGATCTGCCTTTATACGGTCGCCAGGTGCCTGTCGATCCGCACGCTGCGGGTGGCCATCGCCGCGACCGCGCCGGCCCTGCTCGTTTACACGTTCCGCGTGGCGCAGAACCAGCACCAGGGGTTCGCCGGCGCGATCTTCATCGGCATCGTGGTCGCGGCGAGCATCGTGCTCGGTCTCGTGATCGAAGAGCGCAAGGCCCAACTGGTGGCGCTGGCCGAACGGGCGGCCCATGCCGAATTCGAACGCGAACAGCGGGCCCGGATGGCCGTGCTGGCCGAGCGGGCCAGGTTCTCCCGCGAGATGCACGACATCGTCGGCCACACCCTCGCCGTGGTCATCGGCCTGTCCGACGGCGGCGGCAGCCAGGTCGAGGTGAATCCCGAGCGAGGCAAGCAGGTGTTCGAGTTGATCGGTGAGACGAGCCGGCATGCGCTCGCCGATCTGCGGCGCACGCTCGGAGCGTTGCGCGAGCGTCCGCTCGACGAGGACATCGAGGGCATCGGCACCGAGACCTTCACGCCGCAGCCGGGGGTCGACGAGGTTTCGGGACTGCTCGAGCGCACCCGTTCCGCCGGGCCGCGAGTCTCCTACCGCACCAGCGGCGAGCCCGCCGAGCTCCCGCAGAGCCTGCAGTTGGCGATCTACCGCATCGTGCAGGAATCACTGACCAACAGTCTCAAGCACGCAGGAGCCGACACGAGCGTCCAGGTCACGATCGACGTCGGCGAAGAGTCCTTGCGGGTAGGCGTTTCGGACAGCGGCTCGAGAACCCATCGGACCGCCCCCGCGGCAGCGGGCTCTCCCGGGCTGGGCCTGACCGGGGTCCGCGAACGCGCGGCACTGGCCGGCGGTCGAGCCGAGGCGGGCCCGAACGACCTCGGGGGTTGGACCGTCACCGCACACTTTCCGTTGAATCTGCTCAGCCCACTCAACCCGCGCGAGGAGTCCTGAGCCGCGATGACCAGTGTCCTGATTGTCGACGACCAGCCCCTGCAGCGCATGGGCTTTCGCCTGGTGCTGGAAAGGGAACCGGGGATCAACATCGCGGGCGAGGCCGAGAACGGGATCGAGGCCGTGCGCCGTACCGCCGAGCTGTCCCCCGACGTGGTGCTCATGGACATCCGCATGCCGGGGATGGACGGGATCGAGGCGACCCGCCGGATCACCGAGAGCGGCGGGCGCTCCCGCGTCCTCGTGCTCACCACGTTCGACCTCGACGAATACGTCTATGCCGCGCTGCGGGCCGGCGCCAGCGGATTCCTCCTCAAGGACGCCCGCCCCGACGAGTTGCTGGCCGGGATCCGCGCCGTCTCCTTCGGCGACGCGGTGGTCGCGCCCGCGCTCACCCGAAGACTGCTGCACGCCTTCACCAAGGCGCTGCCCGCTGTCGACCGCCGAGCAGCCGAGGACCCGCGGCTTCGCACACTGACAGAACGCGAACTCGAGGTCCTTCGCGCCGTGGCCACCGGTCTGACCAACGGCGAGATCGCGCAGGAACTGCGGCTTTCCGAATCCACGGTCAAGACGCACGTCAGCCGCACACTCGCGAAGATCGGCGCACGCGACCGCGTCCAAGCGGTCATCATCGCCTACGAAGTCGGACTCGCAGGTCCGCGAAGCTGACCTGCGGTCCCAGCGGGCGCCGCGATCGTGCTGGCGAAGCGCTGCCGGTACGCGGTCGGCGGGATGCCCAGATGAGTGACGAACGCGCGACGCAGACTCTCATCGCTGCCGAATCCGCTGCGCGCGGCGGCGGAGGTGACGGTGTGTCCGGCATCCAACAGCGCCTGCGCCGCCTCGAGCCGGACGAGCTCGACGTAGCGCGCCGGGGTCGTGCCGAGCTCGTGCTGGAAGAGCCGGTTGAGTTGGCGGGCGCTGGTTCCGGCTGCGGCGGCGAGTGCCGGCACCGAGTACTCGCCGGCCGGGTTGGCGGCGATGGTGTCGAGCACGCGCCGCAGGACCGGGCGCTGCGGCGTCGGGGTGCGTGCCGGGACCGAGAACTGTGACTGCCCTCCTGGTCGCTGCATGAACACCACCAGCGAGCGGGCCACCTCGCGGGCGAGGTCGGGGCCGTGGTCGTGCTCGACGAGGGCAAGGAGCAGGTCGATGCCCGCGCTGATGCCGGCCGAGGTGGCGATGGGTCCGTCGGTGACGAACAGGGAGTCGGGCTCGACTTGAACGCGTGGGTGCCGACGCGCGAGCAACGCGGCGTGCCGCCAGTGCGTCGTGGCACGGCGTCCGTCGAGTCGGCCGGTCGCGGCCAGCAGGAACGCACCGGTGCACACGGAGGCGGTGCGTCCGGCTGCGTCGGCGAGATGGTCGGTCGCGGCGATGAGCTCTCGGTCGAGGGCACGTTCGGCGAGAATGTCGGCGCCGGGAATGAGTGCCGTGTGAAGGTCGTGCGCGTCGGCGACCGCGGCATTCGCGCTCAGGGCGATGCCGGCTGACGAGCGCACCGGCCGACCGTCGAGCGAGTAGGTCACGACCTTGTAGTTCGCGCCGTAGCGGTTCGCCTCGTGGAGCACCTCGCTGGGTCCCGCGACGTCGAGCAGCGTGACCTCCGGGAAGATCAGCACGCCGACGCGGTGCTCGGGCTGCTTGGCGTGCCCCGAGCGCTTCGGTGATGTATCACCCATTCGGCCTCCAAGTTCGTCCGCCATTTGTCCTAATCTGTGGACAGCATGGCAGAAATGACATGGCCGGGCCAGGCGGCACGGGGCGAGAGTGGAGGGGTAAGACCACCCGACCTCGAGGAGGACCCCGCCATGACCGAGATGATCGCCGGAATCGAGATCCCGGACACCCCGCTGGCCACCGCCGTGACCGAATTGGTGCGCGAGAGCGCGCCGCCGCTGCTCTTTCACCACTCCCGCCGCGTCTACCTGTTCGGAATGCTCCAGGGCAGGTACCGCCGAGTGGAGGCCGACCCGGAGCTGGTGTACGTCGGCGCGATGTGCCACGACCTGGGCCTGACCGACAAGTTCCGCACGAAGGACCGCCGCTTCGAGGTCGACGGCGCCGAGGCGGCTCGCGACCTGCTCACCGCCCACGGTGCCGCCGCCGACGCGGTGCGTCGCGTGTGGACGGCGATCGCCCTGCACACCACGCCGGGCGTGCCCGAGTTCATGGAGCCGGAGATCGCGCTGGTCACGGCAGGCGTGGAGACGGATGTGCTCGGCATCGGCCGCGCGGACCTGGCGGGAGAGGACCTCGACGCGGTGACGGCGGCCCACCCGCGGCCGAACTTCAAGCAGCAGATCCTCGCCGCGTTCCATCACGGATTCCACGACCGTCCGGAGACCACCTTCGGCACCGTGAACGCGGACGTGCTGGCGCGCTTCGAGCCCGGCTTCGTGCGCACCGACTTCGTGGACGTCATCGAGAGCAATGACTGGCCCGAGTGACGGACGCGGACGCATCATTCAAGCTACTGATAAGGAAATTGCCATGCCGAACCAGAACCTCACCTTCACCGCCTCCGACAAGCTCGCCGCGAACCTGCAGCAGGTACTCGTCGACCTGATCGCGTTGCACGTGCTGGGCAGGCAGGCGCACTGGAACGTGGTGGGCCGCAACTTCCGCGACCTGCACCTGCAGCTCGACGAGATCGTCGACGAATCGCGCGAGTCCAGCGACACGATCGCCGAGCGGATGCGCGCACTGAACGCGGTGCCGGACGGCCGGCTGGAGACCGTCGCGGCGAGCACGAGCCTGCCGAACCTGCCGCCCGGCGAGATCGACACCGCGCAGGTCGTGGACCTCGTCACCGGCCTGCTGCGCCGCGCCGCCGGGACCGCGCGGGACGTGCACGACGCCGTCGACTCCGAGGACCCGTCCACCGCGGACCTGCTGCACGTCGTCATCGACGGCCTCGAGAAGCAGGCCTGGATGCTCAGCGCGGAGAACCGGGACACCGGACGGTAGCGGTGCGCGACTTGACAGGCGGTCAGGTCATGGTCGAGGCTTGCCGAGATAGATGAAAACGACATTCGTCTTCATTTTCTCTGCAGGCTTCGCCGCGAAAGGACCCCGTCGATGTCTCTCGACGTCTCCCCCGAACTGCTCGCCCAGGCCGAGGCCGGCGAGGTGGACCCGGCCGCGTTCCTCGACACGGTGCGCACCTCACTGCCCTACGCGTACGCGATGGTCGAGCGCCTCGCGGCGGACCTCGAGGTCGGGCGCACCGCGGAGGGCAGGGCGTTCGCCGACAACGTGACTCCGCCGGAGAACGAGGCCGAGCGCGGTCAACTGCTTCGTGCCCTGGCCAGCAACTCCATCCGCGCCAGCCTCGAATCCCACTTCGGGGTCTCGATCGCCTTCCAGAACTGCCATCGCCTGGCCGCCTTCCCGGCCGGTTCCGAGCAGACGGCGCAGTACCGCAGGTTCACCTCCGAGCGTGCCCAACTGCTCAACCAATCCCCTCTCCTGCGCGACTGCTGACGCGTGACTGACGCGCGATCAACGGCTTCCCGGAGTAGGCGTGAACGCGTGTCGTGCGTCTGACGAACATCGCTCTGACTGCCTTGACCTCGGTCGTGGGCGCCTCGATTCTCACCTCGAAGCCGCCTTTCCCACGGTGGCCGCTTGGCCAGCCCACGGCCGAGAAAGGACATCCCCCACAGCCATGCCCCGACGTCGCAAAGCCCTGGCATTGCCCCTGCTGGCAGCCCTCGCCGTCATCGCGGTCCCCGGTACCGCGATGGCCCAGCCGACCACGTCCACTCCCGCTTTCAACAGCCTGACCACGGCGAACAATCCGGCGTGGATGGCGCAAGTGCCCGATTCGACCAGCCTCGCCGCCCTCTCGATACCCGGTACGCACGACACCCTCGGCATCGAGGGCGGCCTGCTGCCCACGGCCTACGAGACCCAGCAGAACGAGGGGATCAGCGCCGCGACCCACGCCGCACAGTTGAACGCCGGGATCCGGGCCATCGACATCAGGGTCAGGATCGTCAACAACGGCACCGCCTTCGCGATCCACCACACGGATGTCTACGAGGACGCGAACTTCGACGACGTGCTGACCAAGGCCCAGGCGTTCCTGGCCGCCAACCCCAGCGAGACGATCCTGATGGATCTGCACGGGGAGTGCGACGGCGACACCACCGAGGGCGGCATCGGCTTCAGCATCCCCGGTAAGTGCGCGGACGACCCGTCGAACGCGACCGAGGCGATGCGCGAGTCCATCTTCCAGAGCTACGTCGCCCGCTACCCCGGGCTGTTCTACGCCCCGACCGTCACCGGCACCTCGACCGCGGACATGCCCACGCTCGGCCAGATCCGTGGCCACATCGTGCTCAGCGGCTTCACCGGGCCGGTCGGCGAGGTCTACGCCGGATACGGCCTGACCCAGCTGACCACCGGGAACTGGGGCCAGTACGTGGAGAACAACTGGACCCAGTGTGACCTGGCGAGCAAGTGGAGCCTGGCACAGACGAACATCAACGCGGCCTCGGCAGACGCGTCGAACATGTACACGACGTACCTCTCGGCGAACTGCGCGCCCTTCGGTGCCGATCCGGCCGACCTGGCCGGCGGCTACGGAGGCGGCACCGGGGAGAACCAGCAACTGCTGGGCTACCTGGGCGCCGGCTCCGCCCAACGCGCCGGGGTCGTGCTGATGGACTTCCCCGGATACGCGCTCATCGACGCGATCATCGGTCTCAATCCAGCGTGACGCAGTGACGCAGTGACGCAATAACGCAGTGCCAGTGACAGCGGCCTGAGCGCCGCCGGTATTCGTGGTCTCATACCGCCGGGTCGAGTAGCCAATTGCCGTGGAAACCGGCGGGTACCCGGCGAGGCAGGTGGATCGCGGCTACCGGCGGTGCTGCGAGGTCGCCGGCGTCGAGGATGACCAGGTCGCTGCGGTCGGTGGCAGCGTCGTAGACGAAGGCCATCAGCCAGCCGTCTCCGCCGGGCGCGCCGTCGGCCGCGACGAACACCGCTTCGCCCGGCGTGCGCCCGGGGCCGAGGAGATGGCTGGTCACAGCACCATCGTGCAGGTCGTAGCGGTGGATCGCGCCCGCAGTGGGGCCGTTGCCGGTCACGGCGTGGCCGTAGCGGGCGTCGAGTCCGGCGAGCCGGTCGTCGATCCGGGGGAATTCGGCGGGCCGGTCATCGAGCAGTTCCTCGCGGACGGATCCCGTGACGAGGTCGATGGACCACCGCCACAGTGAGCCGTGGCCGGTCAGGTGCACGCCGTCGCCGAGCGAGTCGTAGCGGATCACGTGCAGGACCAGGCGGGTTCCGTTCTCCTCCTCGTGGGCGTTGAGCGAGTGGTAGACGAAGCAGGGCTCGATCTCGAACCAGCGGACCGTGCCGTATGGATCGTCGCGGCGCAGCACACCGAGACGAGCGCCGTATTCGGGTGTCCAGTCGAAGGGCATGCCGGGTCGGCCGCTGAGGGCTTGGGCCTTGTTGAAGACCACCGGAAGGTCCATGAACACGACGTGGCCGGCGGTGAGGTGGAAGTCGTGCATCATCGTGAGCGCCGGTACGTCGATGGGCCGGCTGACGGTGAGTTCGCCCGTGGCATCGGCCCGGTGGTAGGTCACGTAGGGCGGGGTGGGGCCGTAGCCGAAGAAGTGCAGTTCGCCGGTGGTCGGGCAGATCTTGGGGTGAGCGGTCATGGGGGTGCACAGACGTCCGCCGAAGTCGTAGACGCCGAGGGTCTCGAGTTCGTGCCCGGTCTTGCAGGTCAGCTCGTAGGGAAACGAGGACTCGACCAGAGCGAGAGTGCGCTCTCCGTGCCGCACGATGTGGGTGTTGGCGGGCCCGGAGGTCAGCCTGTCAGCGGTATCGCCGGTGAAAGCCTTGGTCCGTACCCAGCGATTGCGGTACGAGGTGGCCCGGCCGTCTTCGAAGCGCACGCCGTGGACCATACCTTCGCCGAGGAACCAGTGAGCTGACGCGGCCTCGCGGGGGTTGGGGCCGTTGCGCAGATACCAGCCGGTCAGTTCGGGCGGGATCGTGCCGGTGACGGGCAGGTCCGTGACGGTGATCTCGTCGGGGACGGGAGCGTAGCCGCCGAGCATGTGGGGTGGGGTCGCGGTGGTGGTCATGATCTGGCTCCGAGTGGGGGTGAAAGGGAATCAGAGAGCAGTGGCGGTGTTCGTGGGTGCGGCGTCCGCGTGGCGGTTGCGGACGATGGCGGGGTACCGGTGGGTGAAGACGGCCGGGATGACGAATCCGACGACCTGGCAGCTGAACTGGGCGATGGTGCCCGCGCCACTGGCGACGCACAGCGCGGAGGCGATGGCGGCCACCAGGAACGAGACGGCCCACACCGTGGTGATGACGGTGTTCATGCGCAGGAACACCGGGCTGTTCCAGACCTCCTTCGGCGCCTTCTGCCGCGCGAAACCGAGGGTGAAGGGGTGGCGGACGACGAGGGTGGCGGCCATGGTGGCGCCGATCCAGGCCATGCTCATCGCTCCGCAGTAGTGCTTGAGCTCGGAGTGCGGGAGGGCGAAGGCGACCACGGCCAAGGCGGCGAAGTAAACGCAGTTGCTGTACGGCAGGATCAGCGCGTCGTTCGGCGTGCCGGCCTTGCGGTCCTCCATCAGCAGCCGGATACCGATGACGCACGCGGCGACGGCCGCCCATTGCCAGGCCGCGCTCGATATGGCGGCGAAGACGATGAACGGCAGGAAGCTGCGGAGACCCATGGGGCTTTTCCCTTCGACCGACATTCCACTTTTGACAGGTCGAATTTAGAAGCTGGAGAGTTGACCTGTCAAGAGTGGAAGGTAGAATCAGGACATGAGTCTCAGCCACGCGCTCCTCGGCATGCTTTCCGTCCGTCCTGCCAGCGGATACGACCTGATGAGGTCCTTCGAGACGTCGCTGGCCAACGTCTGGCCCGCCACCCAGAGCCAGGTCTACGGGGAGCTGAACCGGCTGGCCGGCTCCGGCCTCATCAAGGTCGCCGCCGAGGGACCGCGGGGCCGCAAGGAGTACGCGCTGACCGTTGAGGGGATGGCGGAGCTGCGGTCGTGGATGACCGATCCGACGCCCGAGCCCGCTCGCCGCAGCGCCGGACTGCTGCGCGTGTTCTTCCTCGACGTCCTCTCACCCGAGCAGGGCGTCGAATACCTCGCCCGGCAGGCCGCGGAGGCAGCCGGCCGGCACGCCCGCTTGCAGGCGCTGTCCGACGCGATCGACTGGAGTGGCCAGGACACCATCAGCACCAACGGCCGACTCGCCCTTGAATACGGACTCCGGCTCACCGCTATGTATGAGGAATGGGCGCAGTGGGCCGCCCAGCAGGTCCGAGACCGGACCGACGCAGGTTCAGCAGCATCCTGACTGTTGATCCTGACTCTTGATCCAGACTGTTGATCCAGACTGTTGATCGAGCAGACCGGCGCTTGATACGGTGCCTATCGGAGGCACGCAAGTGCCTGCCCCGGACGAGATGTGCGCCGTACCCGGCCTGCTAAGACGACGCGCTCGAGGAGTCATCGTGGCAGGCCCCGCCACATCCCGAGTCGATTTCGCTTCCGAGACGCCGCTCGAGGCGCGCCCGCTGGACGTGGCGTGGATTCACGGCTCGGACTCGGCCAAGCACAACACCGATCCGGATATCCAGGTGTTCGCCTACGAGCGGCACACCTTCATCCTGCGCCAGAACATGGCCGTCAACTATGAGGCGCCGTTCCAATTTCTGCTGTTCGGCAACAGCCGAGCGGTACTGATCGACACCGGCGCCACCGCCTCCGCCGAGTTCTTCCCGCTGCGCCAGATCGTCGACGACCTGATGGCACACTGGCTCGCCGACCACCCCCGCGACCACTATGGCCTGCTGGTGCTGCACACCCACGGGCACAGGGACCACGTCGCGGGTGACGGCCAGTTCACCGACCGCCCGGACACCACCGTTGTCGGTGCGGATCTCGAGAGCGCCTGGGAGTACTTCGGATTCGCCCATGACCCGGACTGCGTGGCGCTGATCGACCTCGGCGACCGTGTCCTGGAGGCCTTCGCCACACCGGGCCACCATCAGGCGGCCGTCACGTACTACGACCCGCACACCGGATTCCTGCTCACCGGCGACACGGTGTATCCCGGGCGGCTCTACGTGCCGGACTGGGCCGCTTTCGCCCAGAGCATCGACCAGATGATCCGATTCGCCGAGAGCCGGCCGGTCACCCACGTACTCGGCTGCCACATCGAGATGACCGGTCAGCCGGGCGTCGACTACCCGGTCTTGACCACCTACCAGCCCGACGAGCCGCCGCTCGAGATGACCGTGAGCCAGCTCCACGATCTGCGTAAGGCGATCCACGAGGTCGGCGACCGATCCGGACGGCACGAATTCCCCGACTTCATCATCTGCCGTCGAGACACCTGAGCGCTCAGCGCCTCGGCACCAGCCCGGCTTCATAGGCGGTGATGACGAGGTGGACCCTGTCTCGGGCCTCCAGCTTCGCGAACAGCCGCGCCACGTGCGTCTTTGCGGTGGCCACGCTGATGAACAGGTGCTCGGCGATCTCGGCGTTGGACATGCCGTGCCCGACCAGCACCAGCACCTCGCGTTCCCGGCCGGTGATGCCCTCGATGGCGCGTACCGGTGGTGTTGACGGCGCGGCAGGCTCGGAGCGTTCGACGAACGCACCGATGAGCCGCCGGGTGACGCTGGGCGCGATGAGTGCGTCTCCCGAGGCGACGATGCGGATCGCGTTGAGGATGTCCTCCAGGGCCATGTTCTTGAGGAGGAATCCGCTGGCTCCGGCGCGCAGTGCGCCATAGACGTATTCGTCGTCGTCGAAAGTCGTGAGCACCACGACCTTCGGTGGATCGGGTTGGGAGGTGACGATCCGCGTCGCCTCGATGCCGTCCATCTCGGGCATGCGGATGTCCATGAGGATGACGTCAGGTCGCTGCGCCCGGGCGAGCTGCACGGCTTCTCGGCCGTTGCCCGCCTCGCCGGCGACCTCGATGTCCCTCGTGTCGTTGATGACCATGCGGAGCCCGACGATCATCAACGGCTGGTCGTCGACCAGCAGGACCCTGATCGTCACGCCGGAAGCCTCGCCATGACCCGGAATCCGCCCTCGGGCCTTGGCCCGGCGCTGAATTGGCCGCTCAGCAGCGCGACCCGCTCGCGCATGCCGAGCAGGCCGAAGCCGCCCTCGCCGCTCCGTGCGTGCGCGAGGCCGTGACCGTCGTCGGTGATCTCGATCTCCAGCTCGTCCGCGGCGAAGCCGATGTCGATGCGGCAGGTGCGCGTGCCGGAATGGCGTACCACGTTCGTCACGGCCTCCTGGATGACGCGGTACGCGGACAGGTCGATCTGCGGCGGTAGCGGTCGTCGTTCGCCGCGCCAGGTCACCTCCACGCGGATACCGGCGTCGGCCGCGCGGGCAGCGAGGCTCTCGAGGTCGCCCAGGCCCAGCACCGGCGTGAGCGCCGCGGCTTCGAACGCGGCTCCCGGCTCGGCTTGTCTCAGGGCACTGAGCATTCGCTGGAGGCCGGTCAGCGTCTCCCGGCTCGTCGTCTCGATGTTGCCGAGCGCCGCACGGGCCTCCTTGGGCTGGGTCTCGATGACCCGGCCCGCGGCACCCGCGAGGATGGCGATGATGCCGATGCTGTGCGCGACCATGTCGTGCAGTTCGCGGGCGATGCGCAGGCGCTCGGCCATGACCGCGCGGGCGGCGTTCTGTTCGCGCAGGGAGACGGCGTATTCGCGGCGTTTGCGGAGCAGATAGCCGATCCCCCAGCCGCAGGCCGCGTACAGGGCCATCTGGCCGGTGGTGGTCCCGAGGTTCGAGGCCATGTCCTTCGGCAGGACGAAGACGTTCTCGAGGAACCAGACGGCCACCATGGCGGCGGCGGCCGGCCCGGAGATCCGGATCGGGCGGACGAGCGCCAGGTAGCAGATCACCACGGTCGCCGCGGTGAACAGCACCCAGGACCGCGCCCCGTACTCCGCCGCCCCCAAGGCCTCGCCGAGGATCACGCCGTAGACCACGACCGGCCACCTGCGCACCAACAGGACCGGCATCGCCAGCGCGAGCGCCAGCCCGAGCAGTTGCGGGAAGGTGAGCGCGGGGAATCGATGGGGCCCGTCATATTTCAGGCCCTGCTTCACCGGCAACGTCCAGATGATCATGAACGCGTAGAGCAGGAAGGCACAGAGAACCGCGGCCCTCCCGGTCGACCGGGCGAGGCGGTCCAGCACGGGGAAACGCGTCGCGACCTCGTCCACGTCGCTGATCGTAGGCGACAAAGTCCACTTCCGGCGTCGTCCCGAGGGCGTACATCCCCGGGGCGACGGCCGCCACGCGCAAACCATCCGCCGGCCGTCGCGGTACGGGTGGCCCGGACGCGAGCCTGATCCCGTGATTGAAACCAGACAACTCACCAAACGCTTCGGCGGCGTCACCGCCGTGGACGATCTGACCTTCACCGTCTTACCCGGCCGGGTGACCGGGTTTCTCGGGCCGAACGGAGCGGGCAAGTCCACCACATTGCGCATGGTCCTCGGCCTCAACGCCCCGACCAGCGGTACCGCCACCATCGACGGCCGGCCCTTCCGCCTCGAAGGCGCCGGGCTGCGGCGGGTGGGCGCGCTGCTTGACGCCGGCGACGTCCACCGGGGACGGAGCGCTCAGGCGCATCTGGCGGCGCTGGCCCGGAGCAACGGGATCGGGCGCGGACGCGTCGCCGAGGTACTCGGGGAAGTCGGACTGAGTGACGTCGCGCGGCGTCGGGTCGGCGGGTTCTCCCTCGGCATGCGCCAGCGTCTCGGAATCGCCGCCGCCCTGCTGGGTGATCCGCCGGTGCTGATCTTCGACGAGCCGATCAACGGCCTGGATCCAGAGGGGATCCGCTGGGCGCGTGAGCTCTTCCGGCGGCTGGCCGCCGACGGGCGGACCGTCTTCGTCTCCAGCCACCTGATGAGCGAGGTGGAGCACACGGTGGACCACCTCATCGTCATCGGCGGCGGAAGGCTCATCGCCGACGAGCCGCTGGGCAGCTTCGCGGCGCGGGCCACCCGGCACAGCGTCAAGGTCCGCACGGACGATCCCCGGCGCCTGTCCGCCGCCCTGACCGAAGCAGGCGGCGAGGTGACGACGGACGGGACCGGTTCGCTGTCCGTCATCGGACTGAACACGAGCCGGGTCGGCGAGATCGCGTTCGCCAACCGGATCATGGTGTACGAGGTCGCTGCCGAGTCGGGCGCGCTGGAGGCGGCTTTCATGGAGCTGACAGCCGCCAGCGTCGAATTTCGCGCCGGACAAGCGCAATGACCGACCTGTGCGGCGCCGAGTGGATCAAGCTGTGGTCGCTGCGGTCGACGCCGATCGGTCTTGGTCTCGCGGTGGCGCTGGCGCTGTATCTGGCCGGCAGCAACAGCATGCACGGCACGCTGCTCCGCTCCGGCTCGATGGGACCGATCGACCCGATCCGTGCCGCCTTCGACGGGCCGTCGTGGGTGTTGCCGATGATCGGGACCGGCATGATCGGGGCCCAGTCCATGGTGGGCGAGTATGCCAGTGGGCTGATCCGCACCACGCTCATCGCGGTTCCCGGCCGGCGACGCGTCGTGGCGGCGAAGGTGCTCGTGATCGCGGCGGTGATGGCTGCGACCGCGCTTCTCGCCGCCGTGGGCGGTCTTGCGCTGGCGGTCGCGACGGCCAACGGCGATTCCCGCGGGCGCTCGCTCACGGATTCCGCTTCGGCATCAGCTTCGCTCCATGCGATCGAGGCGTCTGTCCTGCTGCTCCCCGTATGCGCGCTGATCGGGATGGCAGTCGGCACGCTGCTGCGGCACGCGGCCGCCACCGGCTTCACGGTGTGCGCGCTCCTCGGATTCGGGCCGCTTCTCCTTCGGCCAGACGGCAACCGCTGGGCCACCGACGTCGCCAATGTCATGCCGTACTACGCATGGGGCCGCCTGACGTCCGCCGGACCCGGCGCCGGCAGCACCGTGACGGCCGGCGTCGCGTGGTGCATCTTGGCCGCTTGGGCGGCCCTTTCCATCGTCATCACCACAGTCGTCTTGAACCGGAGGGACGTATGAGCACGCCCACCAAAGGCAGCCGCGCGCGCTTCAGCGATCTCGTCGCCGCCGAGTGGATCAAAGTCCGGTCGCTGCGGTCGACCTACGGCTTGATGGTCTTCGGCATCGCCTTCGCCGCCGTCGCGGCATGGTGGCTCGGGCACCACGTCAAGGTCGCTCCGGGAGCCGCCTCTGGATTCAATCCCCTCATCTACCCCTACAACCAGGACACCTGGAGCTTCATCACGGTCCTCGCCGCCACCTTCGGCGCGCTCGCGATCAGCGGCGAATACTCCAGCGGACTGATCAGGGCCACCTTCATCGCGGTTCCGGCCCGCCATCGGGTGATCCTGGCGAAGAGCCTCGTCGTGGCGACGGTCATGGCGGTCTTCGGCGCGCTGAGCTCAGTCGTCTCCATGTACGTAGCCGGTGCCGCGCTCTCCGGACAGCTGTCAGGGCTCTCACTCAGCCGCGGCGACGTCCTACGGGCCGCGGCTCTGTCGGCGGCGCTACCCGTCATCGGCGCGCTCGTCGGCATGGCGATCGGCGCACTGATCCGCCATCCGGTAGGGGCGGTCAGCACAGCCTGGGGCGTCCTGGTATTGCTACCGAACCTGCTGGGGAGCGGAACGATCGGCCTCGGCAAGGCAGTGGAGGCCATGCCCATTTCGGCTTGGATGGCGCTCGCCGACACATCTCAGCCCAGCCCTCACTCGAACCCTCTCCCGACTACAGTGTTCGCCTGGTTCCTGCTGGCGTCATGGCTGCTGCTCAGCCTCGCGACGACCTCGGCCACAGTAGTGCGGCGCGACGCCTGACCGGCTGAGCCTTAGCCCGCACGCTGCGCCACGTCATGCGAGGTCGTCCATGGGTTGGTCGAGCACGCGCAGGCCACTGGCGATGTGCGTGCTGACCGCGACGACCGCCATGACACCCGCGACTGCGAGCACTGCGATCGTCGGGGTGGCGGCCGCGGCCAGGAATCCGGCGCCGAGCGCGCCGAACCAGCGGATCGACGCAGCCCCGAAGTCGATCGCGCTCGTCACCCTGCCTATCAGCGCGTCCGGGATCATCCGCGCCTCATAGGTGGAGAAGACGACGTTGAGCGGCGCGACGAGGAACATGCTCATCGCGAGGAGCACGCCGATCATCCATGCCTGCGGCACGAAGGCGATCCCGACGAGCACGAGCGCTATGGTCCAGGACGCGACGGTGACGAGCAGTCGTCCCGGCACCCGCTTGGCGATCCGCCCGGAGAGGAACGACCCGGCAAGCCCGCCGATGGCGCCGAGGGAGCCGACCGCGCCGACCAGCGTCGCGCTGCCGTGCCGGTTGTGGATCAGCACGATGACGAGGAGGAGCAACGCGGCGTTGCAGGCGTTGGCGAGCGCGGCCCACGCGGTGAGGAATCGCAGGTAGGCGTTGCCGCGGATGAACCTGAATCCGGCGACGATGCTCGCGATGACCGACTCGTGGGGTGCGCGCTCGTCGGGATCGGGGCCGAGCGGCCGCCGGATGAGCAGCACCCCGAGCGCACTGGCCAGGAATGACACGGCGTCGCCGAGGAACGGCACCCACCGGGCGACGCCGAACAGGAAGCCGCCGGCGGAAGGGCCGGCCAGCCTGATCGCCATGCTCCGGCCCTGAAGCTGGGCGAACGCCGTCGGCAGTTGCTCGGACGGGACGACCCGACGCAGCGCGGCGAACCCGGCTCCCCCGCCCAGACCGCCCACCAGGCCCTGGACGAAGCCGACCGCGGTGATGTGCGCGATGTTGACGTGCCCCGTCGACACGGCGACGACGACGGTGCTCACCACGACCGCCTGCGCGAGCGGCCCGGCTATCAGGATCGTCCGGCGGGAGAGCCGGTCCGCCAGCGCCCCGCCGATCAGCATCGTGACCAGGCCGCCGATGCTGACGGCGGCCTGGACTATGCCCGCGCGCGCCGCCGAACCCGTCACCGCGAGGATCAGCAGCGGATAGGCGACGACGGACAGCGCGCTGCCGAAGTCCGAGACGGTCTCGCCGATCCACCAGCCGGTGTAGTCGCGGTTGCGCAAGAGCAGCCGAGTTCGGGGCGCCGGATTCTCGGATATCTCTTCGGCGGTGTCCTCAGCTGCTGTCACGCACCGCATCGTAGCGACGGGCAGTTCAACGGGCTCACTGATTAACTCACAGCACTGCGGCTGCGAAGGCGTTCGTGAGGATCGTCTGGATGGCCGAGTCGACGGGGACGGCGCCGTTGAAGCTGATCGAGCCGGTGGTCAGGACCCAGCCGGTGCCGGGGTTGGACGGCGTGTAGCACATGCTGGCGCCGCCGTTCGGATTCTGGCCCTGGGCGATGACCACGAGGCCGGGGATGCCGCTCGCGGCCCAGTCCACTTCCCAGCCGCTGGCAGGTCCGTTGTAGCCGTTGGCGCCGAACGTGTCGCCGACCGCCAGGCCGGTGCCGTTGAGAAAGGCGTGGTCGTTCTGCACCTGGTACGGGTAGAAGTCGAGGTACGTCGCGGCGTTGTAGTCGGTGCCGAGGAGGTCGGATTCGAACTCGCCGTAGTTCGTGAAGAAGTTCCGGTCCCCGCTCGTATCGCGGAAGATGATGGCGGTGCCGTCGCTGCTGTAGCTCACCATCTCGTAGATGGCGTTCCCGCCGGTCGAGATGACCCGGCCGGCGCCGTTCAGGTACGAGTTGAGGTTCTCCCTGGCGGTCTCGGTCCAGTACTCCGAGTGGGAGGGGAGCACGACCGCCTTGTACTCCGGCATCCAGGTATCGCCGGTGCCGTCGACGTCGATGTCCGTGTAGACGTCGTAGCCGATGCCGGCGGACGTCATCCAGTTCATCAGCAGCAGGTCGGAGTAGAGCGTGTGGTTGATGATGCCGGTGGCGCTGATCGCCGTGTCGCGGGCCGGCCGCAGCATCGTGACGGTGCGCTGGACGCCGTCCTGTCCGTCTGTGTACTGGTTGTGGCCGTCCCAGGAGTTGTAGGCGGTGTAGGTGTTCGTCGGCACCACGAACGCGATCTTGTTCGTCGGCGTTGCGGGCCTGAGTACGAACATGACGTTGTGCACGTTGCCCTGGGGCGAGGTCAGTTGGGCGGCGTAGATGCCGGACTGCCAGGAAGTCGTGGTGGCGACGCTGAAGTCGGTGGCCCACCCACAACCGCTCGCCCGGTAGCCGCCGGGCAGTGTCTTGAGCTTGCCCGTGTGCGAGGCCGCGGCGGTGATGGTGACGGGCGAGCCGGTCGAGGACGGAGCCAGGCGCAGCACCGAGGCGGTGTAGGTGGGCCAACTCGTGGAGACCTGGATGCCGATGGAGCCGCCCTGCGCGGTGGACAGTGCACTGGGGTAACCCTGAAGTGCGCCGGAGGGCTCGTTCGTCCAACCGGTGCCGACGTTGGCCGGGTTGCCGTCGTTGTACCAGGAGACCCCGGCGCTATCGATGGCGTCGGAGTTGTTCAGCCGGTACCACTCAAGGACGTTGTCGGTGCCCAGGGGTACCGACAGGTTGACCGCGACGGCGTAGATGACGCCGGAGGTGTTCGAGAACGTGGCCGTCTGGCCGACCTCGCCCCAGTCGGTGCCGACCTCGATGCCGGTGCCGCCGTTGGACCAGAATCCGGCGCCGGTGTTCAGGTTCGTGACGTTGTAGCGCCACCAGGAGAGCGACGCGCTCTGCAGAACTCCGTAGATCACTCCGTTGGGATCAGCGAAGGCCTTCGTGAGTTGGTTGAATCCTGACCCGATGACGGTGCCTTTGCCGTTTGCCCAGGTCGCGCTGCCGTTGCCGGCGGCGTAATAGTAGTAGGCCAGGTTGCCCGCGAAGTCGATGGCGAAGAACACGCCGTTCCAGCCGCCGATGAGCCGTGCGTAGGCGTTGAAGCCCGAGGCGATCTGCGCCCCGCTGTTGCTCGCCCAGGTGTGCGCACCGGTGTTGGCGTTCATCGAGGTGAGCCGGTACCACAGCAGCGTGCCGTCCGGCCTGAGGCCGTAGAGCTGGCCGTCGCCGGAGGCCAGCACCGTGGTGAACTGGTGCCAGCCGGTGCCGATGGTCGTTCCGCTGGCCGGTGCCCAGGACGCCGTGCCGCCGGCCCAGCCGGTGTGCTGGTACCACAGCAGTGCGCCGTCTGCCTGAACGGCGAAGATGACCCCGTTGGCGCCGGGGACGAACGAGAGGAAGCGCTGCTTCGCGTCGTAGGCCATGGACCAGATGGTCCGTCAGCGGGACCGGCGCCATGCAGCGAAGCGGGGTAGAACCGCCGATCGCCCCGGCAGATCCACCTGAACAGCACACGTCAGGAAGCTTGTCTTATCGGCGGTCCGCAGTTCAGGATCAAGAGCGGGATCCGGAACGGCAGCCTGAAGGGGAGCCGGAACGGCAGCCGGAAGGGGAGCCGGAGAAAAAAGTTCCGCGGGCCGTGAACCGATCCGATCCTCACGGCTATAGAGGTTGTGATGGACGACGACGAGCTGATCGACCGCCTGGCCGGCGGCGACGAGACCGCGCTCCGTGAGCTGTTCGGCCGACATGCGCCGATGCTCGCGTCACGCCTGCGCGCGTTGCTGCCGGCCGCGGATGTCGAGGACGTTCTGCAGGAGACGTTCGTCGCGGCGTGGCGCGGGGCCGGTGGCTATCGAGTGCGGGCCGAAGGCAGCGTCGGCGGCTGGCTCTGGGGAATCGCCCGGCGGCAGACGGCGATGTGGCTGCGTCGCAGGACCAGGGACGGAACCTTCCACGCGGTGGTGACGGGCCTGGATCCGGCGGAACTCGACGCGGCGATCGACCGCGCGATCGTCGAGGATCCGGCGACGTCGGCCGCCTCGCGAATCGACTTGGCCGCCGCGTTGGGCGCGCTCGGCCCGGCGGACGGTCCCGAGCGCGAGATATGGCGACTGCTCTTCGTGGAAGATCGGCCGGTCGCCCAGGTCGCGGCGATGACCGGGGTTCCGGAGGGGACCGTGAAGAGCAGAGCGCACCGGGTGCGGAAGTTGCTGCGGACGGCGTTGGTCGGCCGCACGGTGGACGTCGAGCAGGGAGGATCGTGATGGGCGCAATCGAGTCGCCGGAACCCGAAGGCCGGGACACTGCTTTCGCCATGCCGGCCGACGTCGACATCGACCGCGTCTGGATCGGCGTCGCAGGGCAGGTCTGGCGCCGGCAACCCGGCCGCCTCGAACTCCTCGCGACCCGGCTGCTGCGCTCGCCGGGCCTGGCCAGAGCCCTGTTGACCACGCCGTCGCTGCTGCTGCCCTGGTTCGTGGCGACCCTCGTCATCCTGTGTGCGGGAGTCGCGGCGACCTACGGCACGGACCAGTCGGCGGTGGCGTTGATCGCCCCCGCGCTGTCGGCGGCGGGCATCGCTTACGCCTACGGCCCGGGCATCGACCCGGCGTGGGAGCTGGCGCGGAGCATGGCCGTCAACGACCGCATGGTGCTCCTCGTCCGTGCGCTCGGAGTGTTCCTCCTCGACACCGCCCTGGGCCTGGCCGCGATGCTGATCTCGAGCGCCGCGACCGGAATCGTCGTCGGCTGGCTGATCCCGATGACTGCGGTCTCGGCTCTCGCGCTCGCGGTAGCGACGATGACCCGATCGCCCAACCTGGGCGTCCTCGCCGGCGTGGGCGGCTGGTCGGCCGTGCTCTACATGACGCAGGCCACGACCGGAAGCTTCGCGGACGCGGTCAACCTGTCCGCGTTCACCTTCTTCTACCTTGCGATCGCGGCCCTCTGCGCCGCGATCGTCCTCTACGCAACCAGAATGACACGGGGGACCGGATGAACATCGAGATGGACGACCTGACCCGCCGATTCGGCCGGACCCAGGCCGTGGCGGGGGTGAGCCTGCAAGCAGGCGCCGGGGTCTACGGGCTGCTGGGCCCGAACGGCGCCGGCAAGACCTCGCTGCTTCGCATGCTGGCGACCGTGATCCCGCCGAGTTCGGGCACGTTGCGCCTGCTCGGCCGCGACCCCGGTGCCGCGGCCGGGCGCAGGGAGATCCGACGCAAGATCGGTTACCTGCCACAGGACCTCGGCTACTACCCGGGATTCACCGTCGTCGAGTTCGTCGAATACTTCGCGCTCCTCAAGGAGGTCCCGTCGTCGAAGGTGCCGGCCGCAGTCGCCGCGGCCGTCGAACGGGTCGAGCTCGGCGGCAAGGCCAAGGCCAAACTGCGCACGCTCTCCGGCGGCATGCTCCGCCGCGTCGGCATCGCGCAGGCCATCGTCAACGAGCCGGAACTGCTCCTGTTCGACGAGCCGACGGCAGGGCTCGACCCCGAGCAGCGGGTGACCTTCCGCGCGCTGCTGCGAGACCTCGGCGAGACGTCGACCGTCGTCGTCAGCACGCACCTCGTCGAGGACGTCGGAGCCGCCTGCTCGCAGGTCGTGCTGATGTACGACGGGAAGTTCGCCTACCGGGGGACGCCGGCCGAGTTGGCGGCCCGGGGCGACGAGCACAGTGTCGGCGACGCGCCGCTGGAGCGCGGATACAGCGCAGTTCTCTCGGGGGTGCGGTCATGACGGACGTCGCCACGCTCGCCGACCGTCGTCCGGTGCCGCGCGAGCCGCACCGTCACGGGAGCGCCCTGCGGCTCGCCTCGGGGCGGCTGCTGCGGCTTGAGCTGCGGCGCAGCCCGATGCTGCTGATGATCCCGGTCGGCGTGTTCCTGTTCTGGTTCGACACCTATCGCAGCAGCATGATGCTCGACCCGACGTGGGGCTCGCAGACCCTGCTGCTCCGGCAGGGCTCCGCCCTCGAGGACTTCGCGCCGTTCGTGGCGGGTTTCGCCGCGTGGACGGGCGCCAGGGACGGACGCCGACGCACCGCCGAGCAGATCGGCGTCACCGCGCTGCCGCGCTGGGCGGCCCGACTCAGCTCTTGGGCCGCGGCGACGTTCTGGGTGGTGCTGGCACACGGCTTCTGCCTCGCCATCCTCTACATGTCGATCGACTCCCACGTCACCGGTGGCTCGGCGCCGTGGTGGCCGGTCATCGTCGACCTCACCGGCCTGATCGCGATGTCGGCGATCGGCTTCGCGCTCGGGGTGATGCTGCCGAGCCGGTTCACCGCGCCGTTGGTCGCGATCGTCGTGTTCATGATCCTCACGGTGACGCGGACTGCGCCGGGCAAGTACGCCATGCTCTCCCCGGCGGTTTCCCCGATGTACTCGCTGAGCCCAGCCAAGGCAGACGCGGGCGTGTTCTATCCCTACGGATCCGACCTGCCGAAAGTCCAAGTGTTCTTCTGGGTCGGACTCGCCGTCCTTGCGCTCGGCACGCTCGGTGTCTCAGCTGTCTGCGGTGGTCGGTTGGCCCGGCTCGGCGCCGCCGTCACCGCAGCGGCAGGAGTGGCCCTGGCCGCGACCGCGGTCGGACTGGTCGGGACCGCCACGGTCGTCGACGGTCGGGTGACGATCGCCGCCGTACACGACTCATCGCAGGACGTGCCGATCTCCTACACACCGTCCTGCAGCGGCAGCGCCGCGATCCCGGTGTGCGTGAATCCGGCGTACCAGGATTATCTGCCCTCGATCGCCGCCGGCCTGGCTCCGCTACTGGACGCGGTGGCCGGACTGCCGGGCGCACCGGTGCGGGCGAACCAGGTCCCGTCCGTAACCGACAGCCTGCCGGTCGTCGCGAGCGTCACCGGCAGCCCGGCGACACTCGACCTCTCATTGAGTGTCGGCGACCAGGGCCTGATGTGGATCTCGCCGTCCGGACCGCCCTCGTCGGTGACGATGCCCTGCTGCAGCTCGCGCACGCTCTGGTCCAGCTCCGAACTGATCGGGCTCGAGATCAAGCCGCTGGTCGGTGTCGCCGTCGTGAAGAGCATGGTCGGCCTCAGCGACGATGCGCAGCAGGCTGTTTCACTCGGCCTGCTCGAGTCGGGAGGTGTGCCGGCAAGCGAGTTCGTGAGCCGCGACGGCCAGTTCCCCGACGCGAATGTGCAGATCCTCGAGAAGGTCCTGCCGGGGACGCCGACCTACGAGGCGGCGCAGAGGTTCGCGGCCATGTCCGCCCAGGCACGGCACGCGTGGTTGGTCGCGCACCTCGACCTGCTGCGGGCCGGCCGTCTCACATTGGCGGACCTGCCGTGACTCTTCGGCCGCTGGAACCGGACACGAAGCCTGAGCGGCCTGATATGCCGCCGGCTGCGACATCGACCTTCCGAACCGGGCTCGCGAACTCGCGCCTGCTTCGCCTGTTCCTGCTCAGCCGCCACGTGCCGACGGCCCTGGCGCTGCTGGTCGGATGCGGCGTCGCCATGCAGCTCGCCATCCGCGTCCACTGGATCGCGGGCACCGGGGCATCCTCGCAGGCTGTGCCGATACTGATCGAGGGCGCCGCGGCCCTGATCGTCACGGTCGCTGCCCGCAGCCCGTTCGGCGAGGTCGAACGCGCCGTCGGCGGCCGGACGCCCTGGCTGCGGCTCGGCGCGACGCTCGGCCTCGCCACGTTCGCGGTCGTGGCGCTGATCCTCGGCGCGGAGCCGCATGGAATTCTCGGCGGCAACGTGGGAATCCTGCGCAGCATGGCGGGACTGACCGGGGTCGCCGGGCTCTCGGCCGCAGTTTTCGCCGGTCCCCTCGCGTCCGCCGGACCCCTGCTCTACCTGGGGATCGCCGAGTTCGGGATCAACGCGCAATGGACGTCGCCGTGGATCTGGCCATGCTGTCCGACGCACGATCGAGGCGCCGCCATCACCGCCGCGCTCGCCCTCGTCGCCGGACTGCTCGCCATCGCGGTCCGCGGCGCGCGCGAAACGAGCGATCAGTGATCTAAGCGGTTATCCGAGGCGGCTATCCCAGGCGACGCCGGTCCAGCCGGGTCTGGTCGGGCCAGCGTACGTCGGTCGCCCAACCGGCGCGCTCGAACAGCCAGATCAGCCTGGCGGTCAGGTCGATCTGCCCGCGGTCGACCCCGTGTCTGGCGCAGGTCGGGTCCGAGTGGTGCAGGTTGTGCCAGCTCTCTCCCATCGAGAGCACGGCCAGCGGCCACAGATTGGTGGCGCGGTCGTGCTCGCGGGTGGCGAACGGACGTGAACCCAGCACGTGGCAGAGGGAGTTGACGCTCCAGGTGACGTGCTGCAGCAGCCCGACGCGCACCAGGCCCGCCCAGATCAGCGCGGTGAACCCGGCGTACCAGGAGTGGCCGATCGCCAGGCCGCAGAGGAAGGGCAGCGCGAGCGAGGCGACGCACAGCAACGGGAAGGCCTTGGCGACCCGGGTGGTGACGGGGTCTTCCAGCAGGTCGGGGGCGAAGCGCTCGTGCGAGGTGGGGTCGTTTCCGAATATCCACCCCACGTGCGCGAAGACCAGTCCGCGCAGCTGTCCGATCGGGCCCGTGCCGTACCGGTAGGGCGAATGCGGATCGCCCGGCCGGTCGGAGAACGCATGGTGGCGCCGGTGCGCGGCGACCCAGCTGATCACGTCGCCCTCGAAGCTCATCGAGCCGGCGATGGTCAGCACCGCGCGCAGCCCCGGCGAGGCCCGGAAGGACCGGTGGGTGAGGCAGCGGTGGAAGCCGGCGGTCACCCCGAACCCGGTGGCGTAGTAGAAGACGACGGCCAGCACGGCGTCGGTCACTCCGAGGCCGTGGCCCCAGAACAGGACGGCGGCCGTCACCAGGCCCGCGAAGGGCGCGGCGACCAGCAGCCAGGTCACCGCGAGCTGCAGCACCCGGTCGGCCCGCGGCCGCGGCGGGGCGTACACGTCCGGGAACGGGGAGACGCCGTCGTAGGGCAGCTGCGCGGGGATGGCAGAAGGCGCAGTGGAAGCGGACCCCGTAGCGACTGGCGCAGTAGCAACCGGCTGAGCGGGAGAAGGCGCAGTGGAAGCGGGCGCAGCCGTAGACACGGATTGAGATTCCTGAAGCATGCCGTCCTCGCGTGCTCTGAGGCAGCGAGGCGGGGTCTCGGGACCGGCGTTTGGTCCAGACCTGACCGGGAGCTCGAACTGGCTGCGGTGATGGGGTTGTGCGTTCCAGTATGCGCAGACTTGGCGGCCAAGTCGAGTGTTGCGAACGGCGAACGAGCAATGATATGACCCGGAATATGGCCCGACACGCGATGACCGACGTATTCGTCGAGGTGGCCGACACCCTCATCGACGACTTCGACCTGATCGACTTCCTGCACCTGCTCGCCGAGCGCTGCGTCGACCTGCTCGAGGTCTCCGCCGTCGGCCTGCTGCTGACCGACCGGCACGGCGCCCTGCGCGTGATGGCCGCCTCCGGCGAGGAGACGCGTCTGCTCGAGCTCTTCCAGATCCAGGTCGACGAGGGGCCGTGCCTCGACTGCTTCCGCTCCGGCGGTCCGATCTCGGTCGGCGACCTGGCCGAGAGCGGTTCGCGCTGGCCGCAGTTCGCGCGGGCGGCCGCCGAGACCGGCTTCGCCGCCGTCACCGCGCTGCCCATGCGGCTGCGCGAAGAGGTCATCGGCGCGCTCAACCTGTTCGACATCCATCCGGGCGAACTGTCCGCGCAACAGCAGCGCGTCGGCCAGGCACTGGCCGACGTCGCCACCATCGGCATCCTGCAGCAGCGGGCCATCAGCAGCCGCGACCTGCTCACCGCGCAGCTCGAGAACGCCCTGCGCAGCCGGGTCGTCATCGAACAGGCCAAGGGCGTCATCGCCGAACGGCACGGCGTCGACCAGGGCCAGGCCTTCGAACGCCTACGCGCCGCCGCGCGCAACCACAACCGCCGCCTGGCCGACCTCGCCGAAGCCATCGTCGAGGGCTCCGAGCAACTGGCTTGATCCATTTCCCTGAGCCCGTTCGAGCCGGGCGGACCAATACCGCCCATCCCGGTTATCCGCAGGGCGATCGGTGATGTAATCAGCTGAGACTGTCGAAGGGGCGGCGCGAATGAGCAAGGTTGTCCGGTACGCGGCGGGCGAGGACGGCGCGGAGGTGCAGTTCGAGATCGATCCGCCGGAGGGCTTCCGGCAGGTCGGGGCGGGCGAGGTCGCCGGTGCCGTGCGGCAGGCCATGCGACCGGTGGTCGCGGCCGCGCAGGACGTGCTCGACGATCTCAAAGCCCTGCGGCCGGACGGTGTCGAGGTCAAGTTCGGGGTGAAGGTCAGCGGCTCGGCGAACTGGCTGGTGGCGAAGTCCGCGGGCGAAGGCAGTTTCGAGGTGACCCTCAGCTGGCACCCGGCGCGGGCGGCCGGGGCCGAACCGCCGCCCGACGCGCAGACCCGGCAGCACCCCGACGGCCTCGCCGCCGAGCCGGCGCAGGCCGCGCGATCCGAGCAACCCGAGCCCGCTCCGCCTGACCCGGGCGCGGCTCAGGACGGCCGATGAGCCCGAGTCCCGAGAATCCGCCGCGGCACGGTGGGGACGGCTGGATCATCGCGGTGCACGCCTCGCGGACCGACCACGAGCCGCTCGGCACCGGCTTCCTCATCGACGGACACAGAGTCCTGACCTGTGCGCACGTCGTGTGCGACCGGGGCACGCCGCGGACCGGGCTGTGGGCGGCCTTCCCGAAGTCGGAGACCCTGATGGGCCGCCGGGTGCCGGTCGTCTCGGTCGCCGCGCCGCCGCCGGAGAACCAGGCGGCCGACGACGTCGCGATCCTGGAGCTCGCCGAGGACGTCGGCATCCAGTTCGCGGCCCGGCTGCGCTGCCCGGAGCCCGAACTGCTGACCGGGCGCGAGTGGTGGTCCTACGGCTTCTCGAACCGGGACATGTTCGGCAATCCGAGCTCCGGCACCGTGGGTTCGGTCCGCGGGTACGGCTGGGTCCAGCTCGACGTCAAGGCGCGCCCGGGCGACGTCCTCGCCGAGGGGTACAGCGGCGCCCCGCTCTGGTCGGACGCGTACCAGGCGGTGGTCGGGATCATCGGTCAGGCCGACGAGCGCAGCTCGGGCCGCGCGCTGACCCTGTGGCGGGTCAAGACGGTGCTGCCGGACGCGGGCGTCGAGGCGCTCGCCGACTGGCGGGCGGAGGCGGCCGGGGAGAGCGCGCTCGCCGCCTGGGGCTGGTCGCTGGCCGCGGACCCCGAGGCCGGGCGGCATTGGCGGCCGCGTGCCCGCGGCGTCTCGCGGGACTCCGAGCAGGGCTTCCGCTTTCGCGGCCGTCGCAGGGCACTGACCAAGCTGGCCGACTGGATCGTGGCCGAGCAGGCGCAGCGCACCGCCCTCGTGGTGACCGGCTCTCCGGGCGTCGGAAAATCCGCCGTGCTCGGCCGGATCGTGACCTCGGCCGACCGCGGGATCGCGGCCTGGCTGCCGGCCGAGGACGACGCGGTGCGCGCGATACCCGACTCGGTGGCCTGCGCCGTGCACGCGAAGAGCAAGAGCGCCCTCGACGTGGCGACCGAGATCGCCCAGGCCGCCTCGGCCTCGCTGCCGCAGCAGACCGGAGACCTCGCGCTCAGCCTGCGCACCGCCCTCGCCGGGCGTCCCGGCCGGCTCTTCGCCGTCCTGATCGACGCGCTGGACGAGGCCGCCTCGCCCAAGGACGCCAGGGACATCGTGCGCTGGATCGTCCGCCCGCTGGTCGAGGACCTCTCGGACTTCGGCGTCCGGGTGGTGGTCGGCTCGCGGCGGCGGGACAACGGCGGGGACCTGATCGGCGCCTTCAAGGCGGCCGGCACTGTCATCGACCTCGATGACACGGAGTACTTCGAGCTCGAAGACCTCGAGGCCTACGCGCTGGCGAGCCTCCAACTGCTCGGCGCGGACCGGGTGGGCAATCCGTACGCGAACACGAAGTTCGCGGCCCCGGTCGCCGCCCGCATCGCGGCGCTGTCCGACAAGAACTTCCTCGTCGCCGGACTCATCGCCCGGGCCCACGGCCTCTACGACACGGATCCGGTGCGGCCGCAGGACATCTCGTTCAGCCCCAAGGTCGACGACGCACTCGGCGAGTTCCTCGAGCGCATCCCGCCGCTCGGGCCGCGCACCGCGGCGGAACTGCTGACCGCGCTGGCCTATGCGGAGGCGCCGGGATTCACCTCCACCCTTTGGCACGTCGCGGTGGCCGCACTCTACGGTGCGGGCCCCGGCGAGGAGGAGTTGCGCACCTTCGCCCGCGCCTCGGCGGCGAACTTCCTGGTGGAGGACACCGCCGGGGAGGGCGACGGGGCACACGACCGGGTCTACCGGCTCTTCCACCAGGCGCTCAACGACGTCCTGCTCGCGGCCAGGGACCAGATCGTGCCCGACGAAGGCGCGCTGACCGGCGCGTTCGCCGAGCACGGCCGGAGGCTCGGCTGGGACCGGGTGCCCGCCTACCTGCTGCGCTCACTGCCCGGCCACGCCGAACGGGGCCAGGCCATGGACAAGCTGCTGCTCCAGGACGCATACCCGCTCTACGCTGACCTGCGCCGGCTGATCCGGACCGCGCTGCGCTGCTACGGTTCCATCCCGGCACAGCAGCCCGACCGGCTGCTGCTGCTCCGCAAGGCCCTGCGCACGGTCGATGCGTCGCCGGAGGTGCGAGCGGCGTGCTTCAGCCTCGTCGAGGCGCAGGAACAGCTGGGGAACTCGTATCACAGTGCGCTGCCGCAATCGCCGTACCGGGTGCCGTGGGCGTACGCGCAGCCGCAGGAGGAGCAGATCGTCCTGGAGGGCCATGACGGTCCCGTGTACCAGGTCACGGCGCTGCCGACGGAGCAGCGGGGCCGCTTCGCACTCGCGTCCTGTGGACAGGACGGGACCATCCGGGTGTGGGATCCCGACTTCGGCGGAATGCTGCGCGTCGTCCGGGCGGCGCAGGGAGCGGTCAACGTCCTGTGCACGGTGCCCTGGTACGAAGGCACCGCGCTGCTCGCCTCCGGCGGCGAGGACGGCACGATCCAGCTGTGGAACCCGGACACCGGCGAGAACGTGCGTACCCTGCAACCGCGCAGGGAACGGATCGAAGCCCTCGAATACGTGGCGGGCCCCGAACACCGGCAGATGCTGGCGGCGCTCTACGCCGACCGGTCGCTGTCCGTCTGGGACCTGCTCACCGGCACGGCGGTGCGCCACTACCCCGCCGAAGAGCGCTACGGCGACCCGGTCGCCTTCTGCCTGGAACGGGGCAAGGCACCGGCCGGGACCCTCCTGGTCTGCGTGCGTAAGGCGCCCTTCGGATTCGTGTACCGGTGGAACCCCGCGACAGAGGATGAGCCCGAGCAGATTCTGCGCCACATCATGCTGCCGGAGGAGTCTCCACCGTTGCTCCACTCCATCGCTTTCGGCTCCCGCGGCAGGGCGATCGCGATCAGCGACCGGAGCAAGCTGTTCTACTTGTGGGATGACGTGCGGCTGCCGCCCGTGCTGAAGGAGAGCCGGCGGGTTACCGCGATCTGTCCGATACCGATGCAGGGCGACCGGGTGCAGCTGGCGCTCTTCGACACCCGGTCCGCGAACCTGCTCGAGCTCGACACCCTCGGAAGACACCGGGGGGAAGGATTCTTCGGCCACCGGATGGCCGGCTTCAACGCCCGGGCGAACGCCGCGACCACGGTGCGGGTCGCGGACGGCAGCACCCTGATCGCCACGGCGGACGACGACAGCAACATCCGCCTCTGGCAGCCGCTGCGCGAGTCCGAGGACGCGCCCAGGCACATCGACTACGGCAGTCACGGGGCGATCCAGCCCGCCGGCGACGGACCATCCGCGCTCCTGTACAGCGTGGGTCGCGCGGGCGAGATCCACGCCTGGCTCCAGGCCACCGGCAGGCATCTGAGCAGGTGGAGCCTGCCGCGGAGCCAGCCGTCCGTTCGCTGTGTGATCCCGCGCGAGGACGGGGGCTCGCTGCTCGCACTGCAGGACCTGGTGGGAGCGCTCATCGTCGCGGAACTCGAGACGGGCCGGCGCATGTGGACCGAGGATCCCGACACCCGGATGGAGCGGCTGCACGAACCGCTCGTCAGCATGCACGCCATGGTCGGCAACCCTAGGCACCCACGGCTGATCACCGCGGGGGACAACGGCGTGATCCGGGTCTGGGACGCGCTGACCGGACAGCGCTCCCATCCGGTGAAACGGGCGGAGTCGGAAGTACGCGAGTTCTGCACGGTCATCGGCACGCTGGGCGAGTCCTTCCTGGTGGCCGGCTGCGAGGACGGCGTCATCCGCGTGTGGCATCTCGAGGACGATGTCCCGCTGTGGCGGCTGCGCGGGCACGACAGCGACCCGGTGACCCGGGTCTTCTGCGCCTCCGCGCCAGGCGACACACCGCTGCTCGGCAGCATCAGCGGGGACAGCCGGCTGCGCGTGTGGAATCTCGAGACCGGCGAGCTCAAGTTCAGCCTGGAGCGGCCGGACCGTTGGGCGACCAGGGCGTGCATGCTGAGCGGGAACTTCGACCGGACACTCATCGCCACGGCCGGGATCGACCGGCTGGTGCGCATCTGGGGCCTGGACGGCCACCTGATCATGGAGATCCCGGTCCGGCACGAGGTGGTGTCGATGGCCTCGTCGCGCAATCGCCTGTTCCTCGGCCTGTCCGACGGGATCATGGCGGTCGACGTGGACGAGGACGCCGGGAACGTCGCGGACGGCTGGCCGGGACGCGGCGCCGACACGGGGACCGCCAAGCTTCCCAAAGGATCCTGACGACCTGTCATCATTGGCGCCATGACGGTAGAAGCCGAGCAGTTGCGCGGCGAGCTCGCCGCGCTCGGGGTACTCCCGGGCGCCGTCGTGCTCGTGCACTGCTCCCTGCGCAGCATCGGCCGACACGTGGCCGGTGGCGCCGATGGGCTGCGTGACGCGCTGCTCGAACTGCTCGGGGAGCCGGGCACGCTCGTCGTCCCCGCGCAGTCCCGGTCGAAATCGACGACCTCGAAGGAATTCCGGCGGGCCGTGGCGCGGCTCAGCCCGGCCGAGTTCGAGCACTACGTCGCGACCGTCCCCGGCTTCGATGCGAAGTCCACGCCGTCCGAGGGGATGGGGGCGTTGGCGGAATCCGTCCGCACCCACCCCGAGGCACACCGCAGTGCCCATCCGACGGCGTCGTTCGCCGCACTCGGCCGACACGCGCAGGCCCTCACCGCCTCGCATCCGCTCGACTGCGTGCTAGGCGACCGCTCCCCGCTCGGCTGGATGTCGCAGGCCGGAGCATCCGTGCTGCTCCTCGGCGTCGGCTACGACAAGTGCACGGCCTTCCACCTGGGCGAGGACCGCTCCATCTGCCCGGATCGGAGCTACCGGTTCAAGGTCGGCAACGGCTGGCTCGAGGTACCCGACGCCCACGACTACGACGACTCCGACTTCACGAAGTTGGGCGCGATGTTCGAGGCGAAGCACGCGAATTCCGTGTTGCACGGCAAGGTGGGCGACGCCACCTGCCGCCTCTTCCCGCTGGCTCTGGCCGCCGACTTCGCCGCGAAGCAACTCCCTGGGCTGCGCGTAGCCGCCTGATCAACCTTCCCCATCGTTGCGGAACGCTCCCGGATACGCTCGAAATATGTCGACGACGGAAATCACGCGGACCGAGACACGGGAGCGCGCTGCACTGATCAGCGTGCAGGGGTACGAGATCGAACTGGACGTCTCGCGCGAGTCCGAGACGTTCCGATCCACGACGACGATCCACTTCACCTGCGCCGCGCCCGGCGCTTCGACGTACGTCGACCTGCTCGCCGAGCCTTCCGGCGTTGAGGCCATCACGCTGAACGGCGCCGCGCTCGCTCCCGCCGCGCACTACACGTTCGGGCGGATCACGCTGCCCGCGCTCGACTCGTCCAACACGCTGACGGTCGTCGCCTCCCTTGAGTACTCGACGCCCGGGTTCCACCGGTCGACCGACCCCGAGGACGGGAAGGTCTACACGTACACGAAGTTCGAGCCCGATCACGCGCGCCGAGTGTTCGCCTGCTTCGAGCAGCCGGACCTTAAGGCGCCTTTCGCCATTTCCGTGATCGCGCCTGCCTCCTGGACCGTCATCTCCACTCAGCCGACGCCCTCGCCCTCGCCGCTGCCGCGGCTGCAGCCCGCGGATGCCGAGCTCGCTCGCTGGTCCTTCGACCCGACGCCGCCGCTGTCCACCTACCTGATGCACGTGACAGCCGGCGAATACCGCATGGTCCGGTCGAGCCACACGACGCCGCGCGGGCAGACGATTCCGCTGGGGCTGGCCTGCCGAGCGTCGGCCAAATCCAGCCTTTCGACCGATGCCGAGGAGATCTTCGACCTGACCCGCCGCGGGCTCGACTACTTCACGGCGTTGTTCGACACGGACTATCCCTTCGCGAAGTAC